>Ga0070741_10000989_pt1 | contig 92627 bp, 78 predicted proteins | sample Coa_R1_4_FD_66440 | JGI IMG/M metagenome (GOLD analysis project Ga0070741, IMG submission 66440) | Surface soil microbial communities from Centralia Pennsylvania, which are recovering from an underground coalmine fire - Coalmine... | ecosystem: Environmental > Terrestrial > Soil > Unclassified ...
TCCGGGCGCTCCGCTGCGCGTCGCGGCTACGCGGGGATTCGATGGGGGTCGTCATGGGAACGACCGACGGCCTGCGCGACGCGGTCCTGCGCAAGTGCCGCGAGAGCGTCTCCACCAAGGAGCAGTTCTTCGCCGCCGAGGCCGATCGCATCGTCGCGTGCTGCCGCGCGATGGCCGAAGCGTTCGACCGCGGCGCGCGCCTGTTCGCGTTCGGCAACGGCGGCAGCGCGTGCGACGCCGAGCACGTCGCCGTCGAGTTCATGCACCCGATCTTCGCCAGGCGCCCCGCCCTGCCGGCGCTCACGCTCGCCGCTCCCGCGCTGGTCACCGCGGTCGCCAACGATCAAGACTTCGCGCTGGTGTTCGCGCGCCAGCTCCGCGTGCTCGCGCGCAAGGGCGACGTCGCGCTGGCGATCTCCACCAGCGGCCAGTCGGCCAACGTCAACCGCGGGCTCGCCGCCGCGCGCGAGCTCGGCATGCTCACCGTCGGCTTCACCGGCCGCGACGGCGGGCGCCTCGCCGAGCTGTGCGATCACGCGTTCACCGTGCCGAGCTTCAGCATCCACCGCATCCAGGAGACGCACGAGACGCTGCTGCACGTCGTCTGGGATCTGATCCACGTGATCCGCGGCGAGGAGGACGTGATCTGATGGCGACGTTCGGCGAGTGCCCGGTGCCGATCGATCAATACGAGCGCGTGGTGATGGGCCACGGCTCGGGCGGGCGGCTCTCGGCCGATCTGCTCCAGCGCGTGTTCCTCCCGGCGTTTCGTAACGACTTGCTCTCCGCGCTCGAAGATCAAGCGACGGTGCCGCTCGCCGGCGGGCGCGTCGCGTTCACCACCGACTCGTTCGTGGTGCGCCCGCTGTTCTTTCCCGGCGGCGACATCGGCCGGCTGGCGGTGTGCGGCACGGTCAACGATCTCGCCGTCGGCGGCGCCGAGCCGCGCTTCCTCTCCGCCGCGTTCATCCTCGAGGAGGGCCTGGCGCTCGACGAGCTGCGCCGCATCGTCGCCTCGATGCGCGCCGCGTGCGACGAGGCCGGCGTGCAACTGGTCGCCGGCGACACCAAGGTGGTCGATCGCGGCAAGGGCGACCAGGTGTTCATCACCACCACCGGCATCGGCCACGTCCCCGACGGGCGCGCGCTGTCGATCGCGCACGCGCGGCCCGGCGACGTGGTGATCGTGTCGGGGACGATCGGCGATCACGGCATCGCCATCCTCTCGGTGCGCGAGGGGCTGGCGTTCGAGACCACGCTCGAGAGCGACTGCGCGCCGCTCGGCGGGCTCACGCGCGCGATGCTCGCGGCGTGTCCGCGCATCCGCTGCATGCGCGATCCGACGCGCGGCGGCGTGACCAGCGCGCTCCACGAGCTGGCCGAGGCCTCGCGCGTCGGCGTCGAGCTGCGCGAGTCGGCGATCCCGCTGCGCGACGACGTGCGCGGCGCGTGCGAGCTGCTCGGCCTCGACCCGCTCTACGTCGCCAACGAGGGCAAGCTGCTCGCGGTCGTGCCCGAGGCCGACGTCGAGCCGCTGCTCGCCGCCATGCGCGCGCACCCGCTCGGCCGCCGCGCGCAGGCGATCGGCCGCGTGGTGGCCGAGCACCCCGGCCTGGTCACGATGCGCTCGGTCGTCGGCGGCGAACGCCTGGTGCAAATGCTCGCGGGCGAGCAGCTCCCCCGAATTTGTTAGGAGGCCTTTGATGGGCGTCAAAGAGATCGACATTCTGTGGATCACCGCGGGCCTGAGCTGCGACGGCGATTCAGTCTCGATCACCGCCGCCACGCAGCCGAGCCTCGAGGACATTCTCTTCAATGCGCTCCCCGGGCTGCCCAAAGTGCGGCTGCACAATCCAGTCCTCGCCTATGAAAACGGCGCCGACTTTCTAGAGAGCTTTCACCTCGCCGCGGAGGGAAAGCTCGATCCATTCGTCTTGGTCATCGAGGGTTCAATCCCGAACGAAAAGATCAAACCGGAAGGCTATTGGGCGGCCATGGGCGTCGACGCCAGTGGCCAACCGATCACCACCTGCGAATGGATCGATCGCCTGGCGCCGCACGCGCTCGCCGTCGTCGCCATCGGCACCTGCGCCACCTACGGCGGAATCCCCGCCATGTCCGGCAATCCGACGGGCGCGATGGGATTACCCGACTATCTCGGCTGGAAATGGAAATCCAAAGCCGGCATTCCGGTCGTCTGCGTGCCGGGCTGTCCGGTGCAGCCCGACAACTTCATGGAGACGGTGCTCTATCTCCTCTATCAAGCCGCGGGGCTGGCGCCGATGATTCCGCTCGACGAGGCGCTGCGCCCACAGTGGCTGTTCGGACAGACGGTGCACGAGGGTTGCGATCGCGGCGGTTATTACGAACAGGGAGATTTCGCCGCCGAGTATGGTTCAAAGAAGTGCATTGTGAAGCTCGGTTGTTGGGGGCCGGTCGTTCTCTGCAATGTTCCCAAGCGCGGTTGGATGGCGGGAATCGGCGGCTGTCCCAACGTCGGCGGCATCTGTATCGGCTGCACCATGCCCGGCTTCCCTGACAAGTTCATGCCGTTCATGGAGGAGCCGCCCGGCGCCAAGATGTCGTCGGCGGCGGTGCTCATGTACGGCCGCACGGTGCGCGCGCTGCGCAACTTCACCAAGTCCTCACTCGACAAAGAGCCGAAGTGGCGCCAGCCGGGCGCCGAGCTCACCACCGGTTACCAGGGCAAGTAAGGAGCGACTCGATGTCCACAGACGCGGATAAGAAGCTCGTCGACATGTCCTGGGACCCGATCACGCGGATCGTCGGCAGTCTCGGCATTCACACCAAGATCGACTTCGCCAATCGACAAGTGGCCGAGTGCCGCTCGACGTCGTCGATCTTTCGCGGGTTCAGCATCTTCATGAAGGGCAAGGATCCGCGCGACGCGCACTTCATCACCAGCCGCATCTGCGGCATCTGCGGCGACAATCACGCCACCTGCGCGGTCTATGCGCAGAACATGGCCTTTGGCGTCAAACCGCCGCACATGGCCGAATGGATCGTCAACCTCGGCGAAGCGGCCGAGTACATGTTCGACCACAACATCTTTCAGGACAATCTCGTCGGCGTCGACTACTGCGAGACGATGGTCAAAGAGACCAATCCCAGCGTGTTCGCCAAAGCCGAGACGACGAGTGCGCCGCACGCCGCCGAGCACGGCTATCGAACGATTGCCGACATCATGCGGTCGCTCAATCCATTCACGGGTGAGTTCTATCGCGAAGCGCTCCAGATGAGCCGCATGACGCGCGAGATGTTCTGTCTCATGGAGGGCCGCCACGTCCATCCGTCGACGCTGTATCCGGGCGGCGTGGGGACGGTGGCCACAGTGCAGTTGTTTACAGACTATCTAGTGAGACTGATGAAGTACGTCGAGTTCATGAAGAAGGTCGTGCCGCTTCATGACGACTTGTTCGATTTCTTTTATGAGGCTTTACCCGGTTACGAGAACGTCGGGCGCCGGCGGGTTCTATTGGGTTGTTGGGGCGCGTTTCAAAACCCGGAGACCTGCGATTTCAAATACGAGACGATGAGCAAATGGGGGCGCGACATGTTCGTCACGCCCGGCATCGTCGTCGACGGAGAGTTGGTCACCACCGACCTCGTCGACATCAACCTCGGGATCCGCATCCTGCTCGGCAGCTCGTTCTATGACGATTGGCAGGCGGGCGAGACCTTCGTAAAGAAAGATCCGCTCGGCAATCCGGTCGATCAGCGGCATCCGTGGAATCAAACGACGGTGCCAAAGCCACAGAAGCGGGATTTGAACTCGAAGTACACGTGGGTCATGTCGCCGCGCTGGCTCGACAAGCGCACCGGCGATCACCTGGCGCTCGACACCGGCGGCGGGCCCATCGCGCGTCTATGGACCACTGCGCTCGCCGGTTTAGTGGACATTGGTTACGTCAAAGCCACTGGTCAGAGCGTCAAGATCAACCTGCCAAAGACCGCACTGAAACCGGAAGCCGAGTACGAGTGGAAGATCCCGAAGTGGTCCAATGCGCTCGAGCGCAATCGCGCGCGCACCTATTTCCAGGCGTACGCGGCGGCGACCGCGCTGCACTTCGTCGAGAAGGCGCTCGCCGAGCTGCACGCCGGCCACACGCAGACGTGGACCGACTTCAAGGTCCCCGACGAGGCGATCGGCTGCGGCTTTCACGAGGCGGTGCGCGGCGTGCTGTCGCACCACGTGGTCATTCGCGAAGGCAAGATCGCCAATTATCACCCGTACCCGCCGACGCCGTGGAACGCCAGCCCGCGCGACTCGTACGGAACGCCGGGCCCGTATGAGGACGCGGTGCAGAACACGCCCATCTTCGAGGAGAACGGGCCGGACAACTTCAAAGGCATCGACATCATGCGCGCGGTGCGCAGCTTCGATCCCTGCCTGCCGTGCGGCGTGCACATGTACCTCGGCGACGGCAAGGAGCTGGAGGTGCGCCACTCGCCCGGCTTCGGAGCGCAGGTCAAATGAGCGCGGCCGACGGCGAGGTGGGGCGGCGGCTGCGCGAGCTCGAGACGCTGGTGGGCGAGGTCGAGCGGCTGGGCGACGCGGCGGCGCGCGACAAGACGCGGGCGATCGTGCGCGCGGTGCTCGACCTGCACGCGGCGGGGCTGGAGCGGCTGTTCGCCGTCGTCGCCACGCGCGGCGAGCCGATCGAGCGGGCGATCCTCGACGGGTGCGCGGCCGATCCGCTGGTGGCGAGCCTGCTGCTGCTGCACGGCCTGCACCCGCTCGGGCTCGAGGCGCGCGTGCGCGCGGCGCTCGACGAGCTGCGCGCGGCGCCGGGTGACGTCGAGCTGATCGGGATCGCCGACGGCGTGGTGCGCGTGCGCGTGGCATCGGCGGCGCTCCGGACCTCGGTCGAGGCGGCGCTCGTCGAGGCCGCGCCCGACGCCGCGGCCATCGAGCTCGAAGGCGGCGCCCCGGCCGCGCTGGTCTCGGCCGAGCGCCTGCGCGCGAGCGCGCCGCGATGAGCGAGCCGCGCGAGAGCACGTCGGCGCTGTCGGCGCTGCGGCGTTTTGCCCGGCCGCGGCCGCGCGACGTGGAAGTGTGCGGGCTGTGCGGCGCCGCGGTTCCGCCGGCGCACGAGCACCTGATCGATCCCGCGGCGCGGCAGCTCGAGTGCGCGTGCGGCGCGTGCGCGATCCTGTTCGCCGGCCAGGCGAAGTGGCGGCGCGTGCGGCGGCGCGTCGAGCGGCTCCACGGCTTCGTGCTCGACGACGCGCAGTGGAACGCGCTGGCGATTCCGATCCGCCTGGCGTTCTTCACCCATTCGAGCGCCGCCGGCCGCGTGGTGGCGTTCTATCCCAGCCCCGCCGGCGCGGCCGAGGCATGGCTGCCGCCTCAAGCGTGGGCCGAGCTGGTGGCCGCGAACCCGGTGCTGGCGTCGCTCGAGCCCGACGTCGAGGCGCTGCTGGTCGATCGCGCGCGCGGCGCCGAACGCCACTATCGCGTGTCGATCGACGAGTGCTATCGCGTGGTCGGGTTGATCAAGCTGCACTGGCGCGGCCTCGGCGGCGGCGCGGAGGTCTGGACGCACCTCGACCGCTTCTTCGCCGAGCTCGACGGAGGCGCGGCGTGCCCGACCTGAGCTTCACCGTCGAGGGCGCCAAGACAGTGCGCTTCGCCGCGTCCCCGCAGCTCGCGCTCGAGCTGCGCGTCGCGAACGCGCCCGCCGGCGAGAGCATTCAAGCGGTGGTCTTGCGCTGTCAGGTGCAGATCGACGCGCCCAATCGACACTATAGTGATGAAGAGCAGGCCGGCCTGCGCGATCTCTTCGGCGCGCCGGAGCGCTGGGGACAGACGCTGCGCACGGTACTGTGGACACAAAGCACCGTGACGATCCCCGCGTTCACGGACCACGTGACGGTGGATGTGGCTTTACCGTGCGGCTATGACTTCAATCTCGCCACCACCAAGTTGTTTCACGCGCTGCGCGAGGGCGAGATCCCGCTGACGCTGCTGTTCAGTGGAACGGTGTTCTACGCCGGCGCCGACGACACGCTCCAGGTGGCGCAGATTCCGTGGAGCAAAGAGACCCACTATCGACTTCCCGTGCGCGTCTGGAAGGACACCATGGATCTCTACTATCCAAACAGCTTGTTCGTGCCGTTGCGCAAAGACGTCTTTGAACGTCTCTATGGACACAAAGTGCGGCTCGGACTGCCGACCTGGGAGCAGACCGTCGAGCGGCTGCTCGAACGCGCCGGGGAGACGCGATGAACCGCGCGGCGGCCGAACGAATCGCGCAGGCGCTGCTCTATGAGGGGTACCTCTTGTATCCCTATCGCGCGTCGTCGGTGAAGAACCGGCAGCGCTGGAGCTTCGCGGTGCTCTATCCGCCGGGCTTTTGCGGCGGCGCCGATCCGTCGTCGATGCGCACCGAGTGCCTGGCGCGCGGCGCGGGCGCGGTGTTCGAGGCGGAGGTGCGCTTCCTCCACCTCGTCGAGCGCGACGGCTGGCAGGCGGCGGTCGAGCGGACGGTGGCGGTGCCCGAGGTGGCGCTCGCCGAGCTGATCGGGCGGGCGCGCGAGGTGCGGTTCGCGTTTCCCGCGGCCGCGCCGTCGTCGTCGCCGTCCGAGCCGGGCGCGCGGCAGGAGGCGATCGAAGGGCGCATCACGCTCGCGGCCGAGCGGCTCGACGAGGCGCTCTACCGCGTGAGCGTCGCGGTCGACAACGTCACGGCGTTCGCCGGCGGCGGCCGCGACGAGGCGCTGCTGCGATCGTTCGCGTCGGCGCACACGCTGGTCGGCGTGCGCGCGGGCGAGCTGGTCTCGCTGCTCGAGCCGCCGGACGCGCTCGCCGCCGCTGCGGCAACTTGCCGCAACGTGGGAACCTGGCCGGTGCTGGTCGGCGACGAGGCGCGCCGCGACACCATGCTCTCGTCGCCGATCATCCTCTACGATCACCCGCGCGTGGCGCCCGAGAGCCCGGGCGATCTCTTCGACGGCACCGAGATCGACGAGATCCTCACGCTGCGCATCCTCACGCTCTCGGACGACGAGAAGCGCGAGCTGCGCGCCGGCGATCCGCGCGGCGCCGCGCTGCTCGCCCGCACCGAGGCGCTCGGCGAGGCGGAGCTGACCCGGCTGCACGGCGCGCTGCGCAAGCTGGAGGCGCCCAAGCCCGAGCGCGTGCTGGCGCGCGGCGTGGCGCTCGGCCCCGGCGATCGCGTGCGGCTCCGGCCGAGCGGACGCGCCGACATCTTCGATCTCGCGCTCGCCGGAATGACCGCGACCATCGAGTCGGTGGAGCAGGACTACGAAGATCGCGTCTTCGTCGCGGTCACCATCGACGACGATCCGGGCAAGGATCTCGGCGCGCGCGGGCAGCCGGGCCACCGCTTCTTCTTCCGCCCCGACGAGGTGGAGCCGCTCGCATGACGGCGCGCATCCTGGTGGCCGGCATCGGCAACGTGCTGCTCGGCGACGACGGCTTCGGCGTCGAGGTGGCGCAGCGCCTCCAGCGCCGGCCGATCGGCGACGACGTGCGCGTGGTCGACTTCGGGATCCGCGGCTTCGATCTCACCTACGCGCTGCTCGAGCCGTGGGACGCGGCCATCCTCGTCGACGCCACCGCGCGCGGTGGCGCGCCCGGCACGCTCTACGTGATCGAGCCCGCGCTCGCCGACGCCGGCGCGGCGGCGATCGTCGAGACCCACGGCATGGATCCGATGCGCGTGCTGGCGGTGGTGCGCTCGATGGGCGGCGCGCTCGAGCGGCTGCGCGTCGTCGGCTGCGAGCCGGCGTGCCTCGGCGACGGCGACGAGCCGCTCATGGGACTGAGCCCCGCGGTCGAGGCGGCTATCGATCCGGCGATCGCGCTGGTGGAGAAGCTGGTGGCCGAGGCGCGCCATGCATGAGCTGGGGATCGTCGCGGACGTGATCGAGCGCGTGTGCGAGTCGTCGCGCGGCGCGCGCGTGACGCGCGTGGTGCTGGAGATCGGCCGGCTCACCGCGGTGCTGCCCGACGCGGTGCGCTTCTGCTTCGAGCTGGCGGCGGAGGGCACGCTCGCCGAGGGCGCGCGGCTCGACATCATCGAGACGCCGGGGCGGGCGCGCTGCCGCGCGTGCGGCGCCGAGCTGGCGCTCGATCGTCCGTTCGGGCGCTGCGCGTGCGGCGGCACCGATCTCGAATGGCTCGCCGGCGAAGAGCTCCGGATCAAAGAGATGGAGGTTGTCTGATGTGCGCCACCTGCGGCTGCTCCGAGACCAGCCACGATCACGACGGCGAGCAGCACCACCACGATCACGATCATCATCATCACGATCATCCGCGCGTGCGGCTCGAGGGCGTGACGGTGAGGCTCGAGCAGAAGGTGCTGGAGAAGAACCGCCGCCGCGCCGAGCGCAACCGCGCGTGGTTCGACGAGCGCAGCATCTTGGCGCTCGATCTCGTCAGCTCGCCGGGCGCGGGCAAGACCTCGCTGCTCGAGCGCACCATCCGCGATCTCGGGCGCGACCTCGCGATCTACGTCGTCGAGGGCGATCAGGCGACCGAGAACGACGCCGCGCGCATCCGCGCCGCCGGCGCGCGCGCGGTGCAGATCAACACCGGCACCGGCTGCCACCTCGACGCGGAGATGGTGGCGCGCGCGCTCGTCGAGCTGGAGCCGCCGCGCGGCGCGCTGTGCTTGATCGAGAACGTCGGCAACCTGGTATGCCCCGCGCTGTTCCCGCTCGGCGAGCACGCCAAGGTGGTCACCGTCTCGGTCACCGAGGGCGACGACAAGCCGATCAAGTACCCGCACATGTTTCGCGCCGCCGAGCTGATGATCGTCAACAAGATCGATCTGCTGCCGTACGTGCAGTTCGACGTCGAGCGCTGCGTCGCGCACGCGCGCGCGGTCAATCCGCGGCTGGGCGTGCTGCGGCTCTCGGCGACGCGCGGCGACGGGCTCGACGGCTGGTACGACTGGCTCAAGACGGCGCGCGCGGCGCGCGAGGTGGAGGTGCGCGCGTGAGCGAGCCGGAGGCGAACGACGAGGCGGCGCTGGCGGCGCAGCTCCTCGACTTCGACAAGATGACCGCCGAGGCGTTCTCCACGCTCGATCGATTGGCGCGCGGCCTGTTCCCCGCCGGCGACGCCGATCGCGGGCGCGTCACCTGGAGCGAACGCTCGGGCGGCGCCGCGCGCGACGACGCGTCGAGCGCCGAGGCGCGGCTGCGCAAAGCCGAGGCGCGCTTCCGTACGCTGGTCGAGCAGATCCCCGCGGTCACCTTCATGGCGGTGCTCGGCGAGGGCGAGAACGAGATCTACATCAGCCCGCACATCGAGAGCATCCTCGGCTACACGCAGGAGGAGTGGCTGGCCGATCCGTTCCTCTGGTACTGGCGGCTCCACCCCGCCGACCGCGTGATGTGGAACGAAGAGTTCACGCGCGGCGTGCAGACCGGCGGGCCGTTCCGCGCCGAGTGCCGCTTCCTCGCCAAGGACGGCCACGTCGTCTGGGTGCACGGCGAAGCGCGGCTGGTCAAGGACGAGCTGGGGCGCCCGCAGTTCCTGCAAGGCGTGGCGTTCGATATCACCGAGAGCAAGCGCGCGCAGGAGGTGCTGCTCAACGAGGCGGTGCGCACGGCGAAGATCGAAGAGGAGATCGCCATCGCGCGCCGCGTGCAGACGTCGCTCCTGCCCAAGGATCTGCGCGTGCCCGGCGTCGCGATCGCGGCGTCGATGATCCCGGCGAGCGAGGTCGGCGGCGACTACTACGACGTCATGGCGCTGCGCGACGGCGGCTGGCTGGCGATCGGCGACGTCTCGGGCCACGGCCTGAGCGCCGGCCTGGTGATGTTGATGGTGCAGAGCGCGATGGCTGCGGCGACGCACTCGCGCCCCGACGCCACGCCGCGCGACGTGCTGCGCGTGCTCAACGACGTCATGGTCGACAACATCCGCAACCGCATGGAGCACGGCGACTACGTCACGCTGTCGCTCTTGCGCTACTTCGCCGACGGGCGGCTGCTGTTCGCCGGCGCGCACCAGGACGTGCTCTTCTGCCCGAAGCGCACCGGCCGCGTCGAGTGCATCGAGACGCCGGGGACCTGGCTCGGCGCCGATCGCGACATCGCCCACGTCACCATCGACACCGAGCTGCGCGTGGCCGACGGCGACTTGGTGGTGCTGTACACCGACGGCATCACCGAGGCGATGAACGCGGCCGGCGAGCAGTTCGGCATCGATCGGCTGAGCGCCGCCGTCGAGAAAGTGAAAGACGAGACGCCCGAGCGGATCCGCGATCATGTGCTCGGCGAGGTGCGCGCGTGGATGGTGGCGCAGGACGACGACATCACCGTCCTGGCGCTGCGCTTCACGCCAGTTGGCCTTCGCGATACACCGTGATCTCCAGGCGGCTCTGACCGAACACGCGCAGCGCCGTCATGCCGATGTGCTGCCAGCGGTGCTTGTCGTCGGAGTAGATGCGCAGGTGATAGGACGACTCGCCGCCGTCCTTGAGGAGCTGCACCCAGTAGACGATGCACTTCCACGCCGCCGCGTTGGCGTACTCGAGCCGGCGCAAATCGAGCACCACCTCCTTGAAGTGTTCATCGGTGGCGCGCGCGTGGATCGTGTCGATGAGCGGGCACAGCCACGCCGCCGGATCCTGCTCGCGCAGGACGCCCTCGAACGCCACGACGTTGTGGCTGCCCGCGCGCGCGAACACGCGCAGCGGGCCGCGCTCGATCGGCGCGAACAGCAACTTCATGCGCGCGCTCCGGCGGCGGCCGGCCGCGGGCGGCGCGCGTGCACGATCACGCGGCGCGGCTGCGAGGTGTCGCACTCGATGCGGCAGCCGCCCTCGTAGGCGATGCGCACGATGCCGAGGCCGCTCTCATCGACGTTGCCCTGGGCGTAGATCTTCGCCAGCGCCTGCGTATAGGCCTCGGCGGGATCGGCGCAGCCGCGCAGCCACTCGATGCGCTCGCGCAGCTCGCTCACGTGCCGCGACGCTTCGTCGACGGCGTTCGACACCGTGACCACCAGCCCGTCGGCGTCCTCGCCGATCGAGAGCGTCACGTCCGCGCCCGGCGAGCCGTACTTCATCGCGTTCTCGAGCAGCTCGGAGCACACCATCGAGAGCGCGTCCTTGGCCTCCTCGTCGGCGAACACCGCCATCGCGCAGCGGCCCACCGCCTCGCGGATCAGATCGATCCGCTCCCACTCGTGCGGCACCACCAGCTCGAGCGCCAGCCGCATCACAGCCTCAGGACGGCCTTGACGCGCACGGCGCGCTCGCCGAGCTCGGCGTCGAGCGTGCAGTTGCCCTCGTAGGCGACGCGCACCAGGCCGAGCCCGCTCGCGCTGCCGCCGCGCGGCGCCGACGCGATCTCGAGCAGCTTGGCGCGATAGGCGTCGCTGGCGTTGGCGAAGCCGCCGATCCAGCGCAGCGTGCCGATCAGCGCCGCGACGTTCGGATCGTCGGGAACGATCGGGTTCTCGACGGTGATGGTGGCGCCGCGCTCGCCGCCTTCGACGCGCAGGCGAAACGATCCCGGCGTGAGCGTCCAGGCGCCGTACTTGACGGCGTTCTCCAGCAGCTCGCCGGTGACCATGGCGATGGCGTGGCAGCCGTCGACGTCCTGGAACACGGCGGTGAAACAGCTCTGCACCGACGTGCGCAGCAGGTCGACGTTCTCCCAGCGGCTGGTGACCGGCAGATCGATCGAGAAGCGAAAGTCGGCCATCTCAGACCGAGCGCAGCTCGAGCTGCTGATCGTCGCGCACGAACACGCGCAGCGCATCGAAGCTCAGCTTCTGCCACTTGAGCGCCTTGTCGTAGACCAGCACCAGCTTGATGTTGGCGGTGCGCGCGTCCTGGATCAGCTGGATCACCGCCGTGATGGTCGAGGAGTTGAAGTGATCGATGCGCTCGAAGTGCAGCTCCACCGGCACGCGCCGCTCGATCGCCGACGCCAGGATGGTGGCGAAGTACGGGCCGAGGATCTTGGAGGGCGTGCGATCGTTGCTCTTGCCGCGCCACATCATCTGGATGGGCGCCGCGGGATCCGCGGCCGTCAGCTCGATCTTCAGATCACCGGATATCAGGTTTTCCATGTCCGCCGTTTATCGATCATAGGTACCGATATCGTACGCCACAATAGAAAACCGCCGCGTCACCGACGGTAAATCATGCGCGCGCTTTTCTCCGAATCCACGTTTTTCCCGAATCGCGCCTCGGCGTATTCTCTGCGGCAATTTGCCGCAACTGCGCCGCCGGTCGTGGTGGCGCGCGCGCTCGGCGCCGGCCACGCGGAGGCGAGGTCGCGCCGCGCGAGGAAGTTGAACCAGCCGCCGCACACCGGCACGCTCGCCGGCGCGTAGCTCGCGGTCAGCGCCTCGGCCGCCGCCGGCGAGACGCCGTAGCCGAAGAAGTCGTCTTGCAGCGCCGCGTCGCGGAACACCTCGGCGAGCGGAAACGCGGCGATCGCGCGCGCGTTCACCGTCGTGTGGTGGCCGAGGATCAACACCTCGGGGCGCAGGCGCGCGGCCTCGACCACGTCGAGCTTGCCCCAGCGCACCGGCCCGTCGATGCGCCGGTGGGCGATGCGACGATCGTTGAGGCCGGTGAGATCGAGCGACTCGAGATCGTCGACGAAGAACTTGAACCGCTGGAAGTCGGTCTGCGCGACCACCGCGCCGGGGCGGCGGCGCAGCGGGGCGGCGATCTGCTCGGAGGCGTCGCGCTCGCACGCGAACGAATCGCCGCGCAGGGGAATGCGCAACGGCTCGCGCGGCTGAAGCACGCCGAAGACGTAGATCGGCGTCGCGATCAGCACGAGGAGCTGCGCGGCGGTCAAGGCGGCGAGCGCGCCGCGCGCGGCGGTGCGGGCGCGGCCGTCGAGCGTGGCGGCCGCGATCACCAGCGCCAGCGTGGCGAGCGCGAGCGGCAGCGCGAGGAAGCGGCCGCCGGCGTAGCAGTCGCCGCCCGAGTACACCACCACGCCGAGCATCGCCCACGCGAGCGCGCAGCACGCGACGTACGCGCGGCGATGCGGCGGCGCGACGAACCGCGCGCCCGCGACCAGCGGCGCCGCGGCGATCCACAGCAGCGACGGCGCGCCGAGCGAGCGCGCGAACGCCAGCACGTAGTCGAGGCCGTCGCGGATCTCGTACCAGCGCGACGCCGACGTCTTGGCGTAATAGGTGTTCGGCGCCCAGAAGCCGAAGACGTGGACGCGCCACGCGTAGTAGGCGCCGATGCCGGCGGCGAACAGCGCGAGCGGCCACGCGTCGCGCCGCTCGAAGTACAAGAGCGCGAGCAGCAGCAGCGACAGCGGCAGTCCCTCGGGCCGCGCCAGCGTCACCGCGATCAGCAGCGCGCCGACGCCGAGCCGGCCGGCGCGGCTCGACGGCGGCTCGAGCACCACGATCGCGCACGCCGCCAGGCCGAGCAGCACGAACAGCGGCGTCTCCAGCAGGAACGCCGAGCCGTCGCCGAGCGCCTGCGCGGTGCCGAGCGCGATCCCGGCGATCGTGGCGAGCCACAGGCCGGGCAGCCCGCGCCGCCGCGCCAGCCGCTCGGCGATCAGGAACCCGGCGACGCCGACGCCGACGTGCAGCGCCAGCGAGAGCCACCACGCGATCAGCACCGGATCGCCGCGCACCACGACCTGCGCCGCCGCTTTGAACAGCAGATCGAGCGGGCTGGTGAAGCCGTCGATCGGGCCGTCGGCGGCGTTGTAATAGAACGAGCCGCTCGCGGCAAAGTGCCGCACGTAGACGAGCAGACTGAACAGGTCATCGATGTTGCCGGCGGCGCTCTCGACGAAGCGCGCGGCCGACAGCACGACGACGGCGGCCAGCGCGAGGCCGCGTCGAAGCGAGAACATGCGCGCTCATGTTAATCGAAAACGCCGCGCCTCGACGGTGCGGGATTGTAAAGGACTGTAAAGTTCGACGGCGATTGTTGACAGCCACGGCGCCGGCGTTCTAGCGCTTTATTAATGAGAGCACTCGTGTTGGGAGCGATCCTGGCGACAGCCGGTTGCCGCGCCGAGAGCAGCGTGTGCGTCTTCGGCGGCGCGCCCGATCTCGGCGGCGTCGACTTCGCCGGCGTCACCGCGGCCGCCGCTTCGGTGACGCAGCATCACCACAACTCGTCGCGCGACGGCGTGTACGTCGACCCGGCGATCACCGCCGCCGCCGCCGCGAGCATGCACATCGATCCGACGTTCGACGCCGTCACCGACGGCGAAACCTATGCGCAGCCGCTGTTCGTCGCCGGCGGCGCGAACGAAAAAGATCTGGTCATCGTCGCCACCGAGAAGAACCAGGTGACCGCGTTCGACGCCGCCGACGGCGCGGTGGTGTGGCGCGTCGACGCCGGGACGCTCGGCCCTCCGGCGAACGCGGGCGATCTGCCGTGCGGCAACGTCAACCCGGTGCAGGGCATCCACGGCACGCCCTCGATCGATCTACAGTCGCGGAGCCTGTTCTTCGACGTGCTCACCGAGGGCGCGGGCAAGACGTTCAAGCACCTCATCTACGCGCTCTCGATCGACGACGGCTCGGTGCGCGCCGGTTGGCCGATCGACGTCGCCGCCAGGTTCCCCGAGTTCCAGCCCGCCCCGCAAGGCGCGCGCGGCGCGACCATCGTCGTCGGCGGAATGGTCTACGTGCCGTACGGCGGCATGTGGGGCGACTGCGGCGACTACCACGGCTACGTCGTGCAAGCGCCGATCGCCGATCCCGATTCGGTCACCGACTGGCACACCGAGGCGCCGCAATCCGGCATCTGGGCGCCGGGCGGGCTCGCCTCCGACGGCGCGTCGATCTTCGCCGCCACCGGCAACTCGTTCGACGGGCAGCCGTTCGGCCACCAGGAGTCGATCTTGCGCTTCGCGCCCGGCCCGGCGGTGCAGGACGCCTTCACGGCGAGCAACTGGATGTCGCTCGACACCAACGACAAGGATCTCGGCGGCAGCGGGCCGATCCTCGTCGACGGTCCCGCCGGCGAGAAGTGGGCGCTCGCGTTCGGCAAGGACACCAACGTCTACCTGCTCGATCGCGAGCACCTGGGCGGCGTCGGCGGCCAGATCGCCAGCGCGCAGATCACCACCGACGAGATCATCCAAGCGGGCGCGGCGTACACGTCGCCGTCGGGGACGCTGGTGGTGCTCAAAGGAAACGGCGCGCACTGCCCCGACGAGGTCGGCGATCTGGTCGCGCTGCGGATCTCGAACGCCACCGGCGCGCTCGCGCTCGAGACGATCTGGTGCGCGGATCAGCAGGGCACCGGCTCGCCGATGATCACGACCACCGACGGTCAACACGACGCGATCGTCTGGGCGGTCGGCTCCGAGGGCGACAACCGGCTGCACGCGTTCGACGCCGAGACCGGCCGCGCGATCTACGACGGCGGCTGCGCCACCGATCAGATGAACACCGTGCGGCGCTTCATGACTCCGATCGTCGCCAAGGGCCGCATCTACGTCGCCGCCGACAATCGCGTCTACGCCTTCCGCTCACAATAGTGATAGCGTGCTCGCCAAAGGAGCGTCTCCATGGCCGATGACACGTGGCTCACGCGCGCGCAACGCTGCGTCTCGCTGCTCGACCCGAGCGACGATTCGCAGACCGTCACCATCTGCATGCTCAACAAGATCCAGGATTCGGCGGTTTCGGATCTGTTCATCAGCAACGACTTCTACAACGTGCAGCAGACGGCGGGCGGGCTGCCGCCGACGATGACGTTCCAGGACTTCGTCGACCGCGTGGCCGGGCACATCCGCGTCGAGCTGATGAAGGACAACTTCGCGCCGTCGCAGAGCGACGATGACGTGCTCGCGTCGCTCACCGGCATGGGCAAGTGGGACGCGAACATCCGCTACCACTTTCAGTTCCTCAACGTGCAGGTCCACCAGGCCGGCGCCGGCGTGGTGCACCAGCAGCTGTGGAACCTGATCCTCGACTCGGTCAAGGACGACAACAGCATCTACTCCTGCTATCGCGACATCTTCATCGACGGGCGTTAGCGATCGGCGCGCGGCAATTTGCCGCTTCAGCGCAGGCCGTGGCGCCAGAGCAGTCGATAGAAGTGAATGCGGTCGACGCCGGCGGAGCGCGCGGCGGCGGTCACGTTGCCTTCGTGGCTACGCAGGATCTCGTCGAGGTAGCGGCGCTCGAGCACGCGCAGCCAGCGCTCGCGCTCGCTCTTGAGCGGCTGCGTCGCGTTCACCTCCAGCTCGTCGACCGCGAGCGGCCCCGCGGCGGTGAGCGGCGTCGGCTCGCGCATGGCCAGGCACCGCTCGAGGTAGTTGCGCAGCTCGCGGACGTTGCCCGGCCAGTGGTGCCGGCGCAGCTCGGCGGCCAGCTCGGGCGTGCGCAGCCGCGCCGCTTCCGGATCGTCGGCTGCGCCCAGCGCGCTCAGCAGATCCTCGACGAGCAGCGGCAGATCTTCGCCGCGCTCGCGCATCGGCGGCAGGCGCAGCTCGATCACCGCCAGCCGGTAGTAGAGATCGGAGCGGAAGCGGCGCGCGTTCACCTCGGCGCGCAGGTTGCGGTTGGTCGCCGCGATCACCCGCACGTCGACGGGGCGGTAGGTGTTGGCGCCGACGCGCTTGACCTCGTGGCGCTCGAGCGCGCGCAGGAGCTTCGGCTGCAGATCGCCCGCCAGCTCGCCGATCTCGTCGAGAAAGATGGTGCCGCCGGCGGCCGCTTCGAACGCGCCCTCGCGCGCGCCGACCGCGCCGGTGAAGGCGCCGCGCTCGTGGCCGAACAGCTCGCTCTCGAGCAGCTCGCGCGGGATGGCGCCGCAGTCGACGACCACGAACGGCCCCTGCGCGCGCGCGCTTTCGCGGTGCAGCGACTCGGCGGCCGCCTCCTTGCCCGAGCCGGTCTCGCCCTCCATGAGCACCGTCGCGTCGGAGCCGGCGGCGCGCTCGAGCACGGCGAACACGGCGCGCATCGCCCGCGAGCGGCCCACCATCACGCCGAAGCGCTCGCGCTCCGACAGGCGGATCTCGACGTGGCCGTCGCCCAGCTCGAAGCGCACGCGCGTCTGCCCGAGCGTGAGCGTGGCGCCGCCGCGCAGCCACGCCTGCGCCACCGCGACGTGGTCGACCTCGGTCCCGTTGCGGCTGTTGAGGTCGCGCACCTGCACGCGCCCGTCGACGAGCTCGAGCTCGCAGTGGAAGCGCGACACCGTGCGGTCCTTGACGCGGAAGTCGGCCGACTCGTGCGTGCCGATCACCAGCCGCTCGCCGCGCGACACGTGCACCGCGCCGGCGTCCGGCCCTTCGACGACGCGCAGCTGAAAGCGCCGCACCAGCGCGCGCTCGCCGCTCGCGCTGGGCGCGTCGTGCGTGGTGCCGTCGTTCACGGTCATGGGCCGCGCAACTCTATCACGGGCGGACGGCGGCGGCGCGGCGCGCGATCCCGTCGAGGCCGTGCGCGCGCGCCTGTTTCTCGACGGCGGCGAGCTGCCGGCGCGCGGCGGCGGCGTCACCCGACGACAGCTCGACCTCCGCGCGCAGCTCGCGCGCCTCGATCGCGCGCGGCTCGAGGCCGAGGCGCGCCGCCTCGGCGATGGTGGCGTCGAGCTCGCGCGCCGCCTGCGCGCGGTCGCCGGCGGCGAGATGAATCCGCGCCGCGACGATCACCGCGTCGAGGCGCGGCCGCGCGTCCTCGTCTTTCTTCGCCAGCTCGACGGCGCGCGCGATCTCGGCGTCGGCCGAGGCGAGCTGCTTGCGCGCGAGCGCGATGCGCGCCAGCTCGACGCGCGCCTCGACCTCGTCGTCGACCGACTTCTCCTTCACGGCGCGCTCGAGCGCGGCGCGCACCACCGGCTCGGCGGCGTCGACCGCGCCGCGATCGACGTCGATCGCCGCCAGCGCCAGCCGCGTGCTCATCTGCTTGCCCTCGTCGCCGATCGCCTGCCGCAGCGCGAGCGAGCGGCCGTATTCGCGGCGCGCCCCGTCGAGATCGCCGGCGACCCACAGCACGCGCGCGAGGCCCGAGCGCTGCGCCGCCTCGAGCGCCTTCGCGCCGGCCTGCTCGAACACCGCCAGCGCCTGCTCCCGCAGCGCGCGCGCGCCGGCGAGATCGCCGCGCTGCAGCCGCGTGGCGGCGAGGTTGCCCATCACCACCGCCGCCTCGGTCTGGTTGCCGATCTTGTGGAACAGCTCGATCGACTGGGCGGCGGCGCGCTCGTCCTCGCCGTAGTTGTTGCGCTTGGCGTACAGGTTGGCCACGTCGGAGAGCGTGAACGCCAGCCCCTCGTCGTCGCCGGTGCGGCGCGAGATGGTCATCGCCTGGTCGAACATCTTCAGCGCGCGATCGAGCTCGCCCGAGTTGGTGTAGAGCGTGGCGAGGTTGTTGAGCGCGGCGGCTTCGCCGTCCTGGTCGCCGGCCTCGTGCGCGATGTCGAGCGATCGCCGCCACGACTGCTCGGCGGCGGCGTGGCGGCCGCGGCCCTCCTCGGCGTTGCCCATCATGTTGAGCGCCGACGCCTCGCCCCACGGGTTCTTGGCGGCGGCGAAGATGCGGCGGCACTCCTCGGCGGCGGCGAGCGCGCGGTCGGGCTGCCCGAGCTGGAGCAGCGCCCAGGCCTGATCGCGGCGCGCGCGTCCCAGCTCGATGGTCGCGTCGACGGCGCGCGCGTCGGTGGCGGCGCGCTCGGCGGCGGCGAGCTCGGCCTTGTAGTCGGAGAGCGTCTCGGCGGCGCCCGCCTCGATCAGATCGAGCTGCACGTCGACGTCGGGCGCGTGCGGCAACTTGCGCAGCTCCGCCACCGTCGCGCGCGCGTCCTGGCCCGCGCCGCCGAGCACCTGCGCCCAGCCGAGCCGCACGCCGTACTCGAGGTTGTCGGGAAAAAATCCGAACAGTCCTTTGTACAGCCCGAGCGCGCGCTGCCATTGATGGTGCAGCTCGAGGTAGTTGCCCTCGACGACCAGGCGCTCCTCGCGCGACAGCTTGCGCGAGAGCGCGAACGCGCGCTCCGACTCCTCGCGGGCGCGCGCCTCGAAGCCGAGCTGCGAGTCCGCCTGCGCCAGGCTGGCGTGGATGAGCGCGTTGTCGGGATCGCGGCGGGCCGCCTCGGCGAGCAGCTCGCGCGCGGCCCGCGCGTCGAAGCGGCGCAGCTTGACCAGCCCCTCGGCGTACAGCCGGGCCGACTCGCTCGTCGACGGCAGCGCGGCCCGCAGCGCGCCGGTGTCGGCCTCCGACACCACCTCGGCGCCGAAGCGCCCGCGCAGGCGGCGGCCGGCCGACGAGACCAGGTCGAACAGCGCGCGCTCGTGGCCTTGCTCGGTGAGCGCCAGCGCGGTCTCGCCCTCGCGCGCGTCCTCGAGCCGCACGTCGAGACGCAGCGCGCGGTCGGCGCCGTCGCCGATCGTGACGTAGGAGCCGACCACCACGTAGTCGGCGCCGAGCGTGCGCGCGACGCGCGCCAGGGTGTCGGGCGCCAGCGCGCTCGGATCCGAGAGCCCGAGCGCGAGCCGCGCGCGATCGACGCGCTCGCCGGAGATGATGCGCAGCTGCTCGCCGGCGCCGAGCTCCATGCCGAGCATCTCGGCGAGCGCCGTCGAGAGCCACTGCGTCTCGGCGCGGCCGGAGAGATCCTTGAAACCGAGGACGGCGACGGCGCGGCGCGGTTTCGCCGGCGGGCGCTCGGGCGCGGGCACGGCCGCCGCGGTCGCGCCCGCGCTCGGCGCCTCGACCTTGCGCGGGCGCGCGCGATACGCCGCCGCGCCGGCGAGCCCGAGCGCGGCCAGCACCGCGGCCGCGGCCAGCCAGCGGCGGCGGCCGCGCGGCGCGCCGGCCGACGGTTCCTCGTCGAGCGCCCGCGCCAGCGCGCCCGCCGACGGGAAGCGCCGCGCGGGATCGATCGCCAGCGCGCGCAGGATCGCCGCCTCCCACCGCGCGTCGAGCTCGGGCGCGAGCGCGCGCGGCGACGGCGGCGCCTGCTTGAGCCGCCTGGTCGCGGTCTCGAGCGGCGTTTTGCCGCAGAACGGCAGCGCGCCGGTGACCGCCTCGAAGATCAGCACGCCGAGCGCGTAGACGTCGGTCGCCGGCCCGATCGGCCCGCCCTCGATCTGCTCCGGCGCCATGTACGCCGGCGTTCCCACGAGGCCGCCGTTCCCGGTGATGCGCGCCCCCTCGTCCGCCGTGTCGCGTGCCATCCCAAAGTCGGTGATCACCGCGCGCGGCGCGCCGCCGTCCACCGGCACCAGCATCACGTTCGAGCTCTTGAGATCGCGGTGCACCACGCCCGCGGCGTGCGCGGCGTCGAGCGCGTCGGCGAGCTGCGCGACCAGCGGCCGCGCCTCGGCCTCCGAGAGCGGCCCGCGCTCGAGGCGCGCCGCGAGCGTTTCGCCGGCGAGCAGCTCCATGGTCAAGAAGTTGAGCGGCGTGAGCTGTCCCGACGCGCGCTCGCGCAGGTGCAGCCCGAGATCGAAGATGCGGCACACGTTGGGGTGCGTGACCTTGCGCGCCAGCTGGATCTCGCGCTTGAAGCGCTCGACGGCGTGCACGCTCGCGTCGCCGCCGGCGAGGATGGTCTTGAGCGCCACGCGCACGCCGAGATCGAGATCCTCCGCCTCGTAGACCTCGCCCATGCCGCCGGCGGCGATGCGCCGCGTGACGCGGTAGCGCCCGGCGACGCGCTCGCCGGCGGCGAACAGCGGTCCGCCGTCGCGCGCCTGGACGGCGGGCGCGGCGTCGAGCTTCTCCTCGGTCGAGCCGGTCACCTCGACGGTCGCCGGCGGCTCGGGCGCGGCGCTCGACGAGGCGGGCTCGCCGGGCGCGTCGCGCTTCGGCTCCATTCCCCCTCCTCACGCTAGCCGCGCGCGGCGGAGATTGCAATTGGCGGCGGCGATCGACTTGTCATGGATGCGGCGGGCGTGAAATGGTGGAGGTCTCGTGAATACGCTGCCCGAGGACAAGAGCGGCCCGGCCGCGGAGGCGCCGCCGTCGCCGCTGCTGTTTCGCGTCTTCGACTGCGAGCGGCCGCTCGAGGCGCCGGCGCGCCATTCGCTCGCCGACGTCGACGCGGTCGCGCTCGGGCGCGGCGCGCGCTCGTTCGAGCGGCGCATCGTCGACGGCAAGCGCCGGCTCGCGATCGCGATCGACGACCCGCGGGTCTCGACGTCGCACGCGCGGCTGACGCAGGTGTTCGGCCGCTGGACGCTCGAGGACCTCGGCTCGCGCAACGGCACGCTGGTCAACGGCGCGCGCGTCGATCGGGCGCTGCTCGCCGACGGCGATCTGATCGAGCTCGGCCGCAGCTTCTTCCTCTATCGCGCGCAGGTGGCGACGCCGATCGGCGAGCCCGCCGATCTCGAGGAGCGCGCGACGCCGACGATCTCGCCGCCGCTCAGGCGCCAGCTCGCGCTGCTCGCCACGGTCGCCCGCTCGCCGGTGCCGATCCTGATCGCCGGCGAGAGCGGCACCGGCAAGGAGGTCACCGCGCTGTCGATTCACGCGCTGTCCGAGCGGCCGGGGCCGTTCGTCGCGCTCAACTGCGGCGCGCTGCCGGAGACGTTGATCGAGAGCGAGCTGTTCGGCTCGAGGCGCGGCGCGTTCTCCGGCGCCGTCGAGGATCGGCCGGGCCTGGTGCGCGCGGCCGATCGCGGCACGCTGTTCCTCGACGAGATCGGCGACCTCAAGCCGTCGTCGCAAGCGGCGTTCTTGCGCGTGCTCGAGTCGCACGAGGTGGTGCCCGTCGGCGGCACGCGGCCGATCAAGGTCGATCTGCGGGTGGTGGCGGCGACGCACTGCGATCTCGACGCGCTGATGGCGGCCGGAAAGTTCCGCCGCGATCTGCACGCGCGGCTCGCCGGGATGGCGCTGACGCTGCCGCCGCTGCGCGAGCGGCGCGAGGACGTCGGGCTCTTGATCGCGCGGCTGCTCGAGCGGCACGCGCCGGAGCGCGCGGGCACGTGCTCGTTCTCGAGCAAGGCGGCGCGCGCGCTGCTGCGCCACGACTGGCCGCTCAACGTGCGCGAGCTGGAGAAGTGCCTGGCGACCGCGGTGGTGCTCGCGGGCGGCGGGCGGATCGAGCTCGAGCACCTGCCGCCGTCGCTGCGCGCGCCGGCCGCCGCGGGCGCGTCCGAGCCGCCGGCGTCCGAGGCCCCGCCGGCGGCGCTCTCCGACGAGGATGCGCAGCGCCACCGGACGTTGATCGACCTCTTGCGGCGGCACGACGGCAACGTCACCGAGGTCGCGCGATCGCTCGGGCGCTCGCGCATGCAGGTGCACCGCTGGCTGCGGCGCCTGCAGATCGATCCGAAGGGCTATCGCTAGCGCTTGCGGCAATTTGCCGCAGGGGTCACTCGGCCAGCTTTTGCGCCTCGGCGGCGAGCGGGGACAGGCGGGCGCTGAGCAGCGGGTGCTCGCGCACGGCGGCGGCGAGCGCGGCGGCGGCGGCGAGGGCGGCGCCCTTTCGCGCGTCGGGCGGGGCGGCGCGCGCGCGCAGGAGCAGCAGCGTCGCGCGCTCGGCCGCGGCCTCGGGGTGCGTCGCGCTCAGGCGCAGCGCGTGCTCGGCCGCGGCGATCCCGGCGCCGACGTGCGCCTCGCTCGGGCGCGCCTCGGCCAGCCGCCGCTCCAGCTCTGCCTCGACGGCGAAGACGTTCGCGTCGCTCGGATTGATCGCCCGCGCGCGCGCCAGCGCCGACCGCGCGCGGCCGATCTCGGGCTCCGCGCCGCGGTGCTGCGCCAGCTTCCAGCGCGCGCCGGCGAGCTCGGTCTGCGCCAGCAGCCACAGCGACTCGCTGGTCGCGTGCAGCGCCACCGATCCCTCGAGCGCGCGCCGCGCCGCCTCGACCTCGGCCGATGGATCCAGGCCGTGGTCGATCAAATAGTGCGCCGCGATCTTGTGCGTCTGTCCGAGGCGCGCCGGCGGATACGAGTCGCGCGGGTTCAGCGTCGCGGCGTGCTCGAGCGGCGGAATCGCCCGCGCCACCGACGGGCGCGGATCGATCCCGACGTTCTGCTCGAAGTCGGCCGCGCCCAGCGCCGCCGAGCCGAGGTTGCTCCACGCCAGCGAGTCCGACGGGTTCACCTCCGCCGCCTTGCGGAACGTCGCCATCGCCCGCTCGTAGGACGGGCGCGGATCGCGGCCCTGCTGCTCGTCGTTCTCGCCCTGCTCGATGAAGCACACGCCCTGGTTGTTGAGCACGTCGAGCCGGGTCGGCGCGATCGCCGCCGCGCGCGCGAAGGCGTCGGCCGCGCGCGCGAGCCACGGACCGCCGTCGCGCCCGTGCTGGCGCTCCCAGTCGGCCTGCGTGTCGTAGACGTTACCGAGGTGGCTGAGCGCGATCACGCTGTCGTGATCGATCGCCAGCAGCTTGTCGAGCGCGGCCACCGCCTGCCGCGTCGACTCCGAGGGATCGACGCCGGCGGCGCTCTCGGACTCGGCGCGCATGCCGAGGATGGTGCCGAGCAGCTGATAGACCTGCGCGTCGGGCGCGATCGCCGCCGCGGCGTCCAGCCGGCCACGCGCCTGGTCGAGCACGGCGCGCGCGTCCCGTCCGCTGCGCAGCTCGAGCTCGGCGCGCAGCTTGAGCGCCTGCGCCTCCCACGTGAGCGGGCGCGCCGAGCGCGGCGCGAGCGCCTGCGCGTGGCGGCTGCTGTCGAGCGCGCGCTCGATCTCGGCGCCCGCGTCCTGCCCGTGCGCGAGCTGCTGCGCGGCGCGGCTCGCGTGCAGCGCCGCCTGCATGATCGCCGACATCTCGCCGTCGGGATCGGCGCGCTCGGCGAGCGAGCAGCGCGCGAGCGCCGCGCCGTAGGCCTCGCCGTCGACCACGCCGCCTTGCGCGCGCGCGACGATCTCGTGGTAGCTGCGCTGGCAGTCGGCGTCGTAGACGGCGGCGTCGCTGCGCCCGATCTCGAGCGCGCGCCCGTACGCCTCGCCGGCGCGCGCGAACGCCGCCAGCGCGCCCGCGCGATCGCCGACGTCGAGACGCTGCGTGCCGTCGGCGACGTGCGCCAGCCCGGCGAGCGCGTGCGCTTCGTAGAGCCACGGCACCTGCTCGGCCGCGGTCGAGGCGAGCTTGCGCGCGTCGTCGAGCCGCCCCTCGTAGAGCGCGATCAGCCCCTCGACGTACGCCGTCGACTCCGACGGCGCCTCGCGCGCGGCGCGCAGATTCGCCAGCGCCGGCTCGCGCAAGGTCCGCTGCGCGTCGAGCACCTTGCGCGCGCGCGGCTCGCCGACGGGGAGCTGCTCGGCCTCCTCGAGCGCGCGGCGATAGAGCCCGCCGTACGCCAGCCCGAGCGCGTAGCGCACCTGCGCGTCGCGCTGCCCGCGCGCCCACGCCGCCTCGAGGTGCGCGCGCGCCGCCGCGTCGTCGTGCAGCGCGAGATAGCCGCGCCCGAGCGCGTACTCGGACGCGCCCTCGGCCACCTCGCCGAGCCGCGCCGCCTTGGCCTCGATCGCCTTCATGCGCTCGAGCACGCGCGCGCGATCCGCCCGCGTGTCGTGCAGCGGCATGGTGTACGCGTAGCGCAGGATCGACTCGAGGTCGCGCGCGTCGCGGCCGAGCTCCCGCGCCACGCGCGCGCGCTCGGCGAGCAGGTAGCGCGAGCGCAGCTGCTGAATCGTCAGCGCGACCACGGCGGCGAGCGCGATCGCCAGCGCCACTACCAACCCCTTGTGCCGCCGCGCGCGCTTGCGAAAGCGATAGAGCAGGCTCGGCGGCCGCGCGATCACCGGATTCCCGTCGAGGAAACGCTGCAGATCGTCGGCGAGCGCGCGCGCCGTGTCATAGCGCCGCGCCGGCTCCTTCTCCAGGCACTTGAGCACGATCAGCTCGAGATCGGCGGGCAGCGCCGGCTGGAGCGCGCGCGGCGACGTCGGCTCCTCGCCGACGACGCGCGCCATCACCGCCACCGGCGAGTCGCCCTCGAACGGCGCGCGCCCGACGAGCAGCGCATAGAGCGTCGCGCCCGCGCTGTAGACGTCGCTGCGCCGATCGACCAGCGAGTTGTCGCCGCGCGCCTGCTCCGGCGACATGTACTGCGGCGTGCCGGCGGCGCCGGTCACGGTCGCGTGCAGCGACGCCAGCTCGCGCGCCAGCCCGAAGTCGGCGACGTACGGCTTCCAGCCGCTCTCGGTGCGCTCGACGAGGATGTTGGACGGCTTGATGTCGCGGTGGATGACGCCGAGCCGGTGCGCGGCGTGCAGCGCGTCGGCCACGCCGATCATGAGCCGCACCTTCTCCTCGAGCGACATCTCGCGCGACGCCTGCGCCAGCGTCGGGCCGTTGACGAACTGCATGGCGATGTACGGGCGCCCCTCGTGCTCGCCCGCCTCGTACACCTTGCATACGTGCTCGTGCTCGACGCGCGCCTGCGCTTGCGACTCGCGCACCAGGCGCCTCGACCACTCCTCGCTGTCGGCGCGCAGGAACTTGAGCGCGACGTGGCGCTTGAGGATCGCGTCCCACGCTTTGTAGACGCGGCCCGAGGCGCCTTCGCCGAGGAGGCCTTCGTCGCGGTAGCGATCCCACGCCGGCATCGCCGAGTCGGACGCGGCCGGGCGCGGCCCGCTCGCGTCGGTCATCGTCGACGATCGCGCCCCATCGTCCCCCATCGCCACATTATACGTGGCGCGCGCGCGAAGTCGGCGGGTGTAACGCGCGCCGCGCGCCGTAACTCGCCGCGCGCGTAACCTGTAACGCCGGCGCGCGGCCGAATTCGCAGTCGCCGCGCGCGCCGGCTCGCGAAGGCGGCCGGCACGTCGCGTGCTCGGTGACGTCGCGTGATGACGGCTCGCGGAGCGCGGTGGTGGTTGATGCTGGTCGCGGTGGCGGCGTGCAGCGTCGCGCGCGCCGACTCGCGGCGCGAGGTGGAGGAGGCGCGCCGCCACTATGAAGAGGGGACGCGCGCGTACAACCTCGGTGAGTTTCAGACGGCGGTGACCGAGTACAAGGCGGCGTACAAGACGCTGCCGGATGCGGCGATCCTCTACGACATCGCGCAGGCGTACCGGCAGTCGAACGAGCTCGGGCAGGCGCTGTTCTTCTATCGATCGTTCTTGCGCAACGCGCCGAACGCGTCCAATCGGCGCGAGGTCGAGGAGCGGATCGCGAAGCTCGAGGCGGAGGCGAATCAGCAGCGCAGCATCGCGGTGGAGCCGCCCAATCAGCCGCTGCCGCCCGTCGTGGGAACGCCGCACGCCGAGCCGCCGCGCGCCGAGTTGCCGCCGCCACACGTCGAGCCGCCGCACGCTGAGCCGCCGCCGCCGCGCGCCGAGCTGCCGCCGCCGCACGAGCCGCCGCCGAATCCGCCGTCGCTGAATCTGGCGCCGCCGAATCCGCCGCGCCTCACCGCGCGCACGCCCGCGAAGGCGCCGCCCGCGCCGCGTCCGCTCTATCGCAAAGGCTGGTTCTGGGGCGTGGTCGTCGGCGGCGTGGTCGCGATCGCCGGCGGCGTCGCGCTCGGGATCACGCTGTCGGGAAGCTCAACCAATCGATTACCGCCGGGGAGGTTTCAATGATGCGCTCGTGGCCGCTCGTGCTCTCGCTTCTCTCGATGACCGCTTGCTCGGCGTCCGATCCGTGCGCCGGAATGAGCGGCGGGATCTGCATGAACGCGCGCGTGGAGGGCGCGGCGCCGATGCTCGATCAACTGCGCTTCCGCGTCGCCAATCCGCCGCTGACCGCGCTCTCGCCGACGACGCCGGGCGCGCCGTTCTCGCTGCCGCAGACGGTGGCGCTGCTGCTGCCGCAGTCGACGGCCGGCACGCCGGTCTCGATCTCCGTCGAGGCGCTGAGCGGCGGCGCGGTGATCGCCGGCGACGCGGACGAGTCGGTGGTGGTGCCGCCGTCGGGCTCGTTCAGCCACACGTTCCACCTGGCCGCCGGCGCGCCGCCGCCCGACCTGGCGCCCACCGCCGACGGCGCGGTGGCGCCGGCCGATCTCGCGAGCGCCGCCGATCTCGCGCCGACGCCGTCGATCGCGCTCACGCCGGCGGCCTTCCAGTTCGCCACCGTGCCGCGGGCGTCGCTCTCGACGCAGCAGGCGCTGTTCATGCTCACCAACAACACGCCGTCGCCGGTGACGTTCGCGCCGCCGCAAGCCACCGGCGACGCGGCGTCGTTCGCCATCGCGTCGCAGTCGTGCCCGAGCGTCTCGCCGGGCCTGGCGCCGAACGCGAGCTGCTCGTTCATCTTCACCTTCAAACCCGATCTCTCGGGCACGCGCTCCGCGACGTTCTCGGTCACCGCGTCGACCGGCGACATGATCCCGATGATGCTCTCGGGCATGGGCACGCCCGCGTGGTCGACCGAGACCGTCGGCGGCGCGACCACGCTCAACGGCGTGTGGGGCTCGGCGGCCAACGACGTCTACGCCGTCGGCGGCGGCAGCACCGTCTATCACACGATGGGCGACGGCACCTGGACCGCGTACAACACCGGCATCCCCGCCGGCAAGATCGCCACGTCGATCTCCGGCGTCGACGCCACGCACGTCTTCCTCGGCACCAACGCCAGCGCCTATTTCTCGACGGGAACCGGCACGTGGACCGACAAGACCGGCACCGCGTTCAACGGCAGCATCCACCTGCTCTCGGACACCGGCGCGTCGGCGATGGGCATCACCGAGACCGGCAACACCTACTACTTCTGCTGCGGCAACGCGACGTGGGGCGCGCTCAACCAGGTGCCGCCGTCGGTGTCGGGCGCGTGGGGCGGCTACGCGGCGGCGGCGATCGGCACGTTCCCCGGCGTCAACTACTACTTCGTCGGCGCGGGCGGGCACATCGAGTTCTGGAACACCACCAACGGCGTCTGGTACCAACCGACGAGCGGCACGACCGCGAGCCTGTACGGCGCGTGGGCGCCGGGCACCGACCTGTTCGCCGTCGGCGACGGCGGCGCGGGCGCGGCGGTGATCCTGCACTGCACGCAGACCGCGGCCACGACGCTCACGTGCGCGCCCGAGGCGTCGCCGCTCAACGGCCGGCTCAACGCGGTGTGGGGACGCAAGGACGCGGCGAGCGGCTACTTCGACCTCGTCGCCGTCGGCGCGCTCGGCAACAAGGTGCTGCGCTCGACGAGCCGCGGCGTCTGGGTGAGCGAGACCACCTCGTCGAGCGACAACCTGAACGCGGTGTGGATGGCCTCGACCGGCGAGATCTTCGCCGCCGGCGTCAATGGAGCGGTCCTCCACTACTACTAGCCCGCGCGGCTTCCAGCTCGGCCATCAGCGTCTTCATCAGCTCCGCGGCCGGCATCGCGCGCGCGAGCGGAGCGGCCTGTCCCGCCCACAGCTGCATGAGATCGGCGCGGCCCTGGCGCGTGGCTTCGGCGCGCAGCTCGCGCGTGAGCTGCTGCTGAAACGGAAACGGCGCCGCCTGCTCATTTTCGAATGCGTCGGTGAAGCGGTTGCGGATGCCGCGCGCCGCGCGGCCGCTGAACGCGCGCGTGACCACCGTGCGCTGCGCGGCGGGCGAGCGCAACGCCGCGCGATAGGGCGCGCTCGTGCCCGCTTCGGGGCAGAGCAGGAACGCGGTGCCGAGCTGAACGGCGCTCGCGCCGAGCGTGAGCATGGCCGCGATCGCCGCGCCGTCCATGATGCCGCCCGCCGCCAGCACCGGCACGTGCATGCGTGCGGCAATTTGCCGCACCAGCGGCAAGATGCCCACGAGCCCATCCTCGAAGCGGCCGAGGAACGTGCCGCGGTGGCCGCCCGCCTCGGCGCCCTGCGCGCAGATCGCGTCGACGCCGATCGCCTCGAGCGCCTCGGCCTCCTCGACGGTGGTGGCGGTGCCGATGGCGACGATCGATCGATCGTGCAGCGCGCGCACCTGCTCGCGCGCCGGCGCGCCGAACGTGAAGCTGAAGACGCGCGGCTGCGCGCGCAGCACCGCCTCGAGCTGCGCGTCGAACGAGTCGCTCGCCGGCGGCGCGCTCGCCGGCGGCTCGTCGAGCCCGAGCTCGCGGCGAAACGCGCGCACGATCGGCTCGGCGCGCGCCTGCGCGTCGGCGTCGGGCGGCACGTCGGCGCGCACGAACAGGTTGAGCGCGAACGGCGCGCTCGTGCGCGCGCGCACCGCCGCCGCCGCCTCGTCGATCTGGCGCGCCGACAGATAGGCGCAGCCGATCGATCCCAACCCGCCGGCGTTCGACACCGCCGCCGCCAGCTCCGGCGTATCCGGCCCGCCCGCCATCGGCGCCTGCACGATCGGCACGCTGATTCCGATCCGTTCCAAGAGCGACGTCATCGAAGGAGACTACCGTCGCGCCTACGTGCCGGTGAAGCTCCACTGCTGGTACACGCGGTAGAGCGCGGCGTTGGGGCCGTCGCCGTGCAGGTGGCTGGTCCACACCCACGCGCTCGACGCCGGCACTTTGCCGCTCGCCTCGGGCAGCGCGGCGGCGACGTTCAGCCGATCGAGGAACGGGCGCAGCGCCTCCGGCGTCAGCGGAATCGGGTTCGGCGTATTGTTCGTCGGATAGTTTGGATTGATCTCATACACCGCCACGGTCGGCACGACCTTGCCGCAGCGATCGGCGAGCCGGCGCATCTTCGCCGAGAGCTCGTCTTGATCGTCGTCGAACACCGTCGGGTGGTACCACTGCGGCGAGGTGAACGCGCCGTCGACCGCCATCCCCAACATCACCGACTCGAGGAAGCTGCTGATGCCCACGCCGAGCAGCCCGCCGTCGAGCACGTGCTGCACGCGCGCGCGGATGGTTGGGAAGAGCGCGTGCTGCTCGGCCGCGGTGTACTCGCCCTCCATGTCGAGGATGAAGCCGCGCGCGTGCGACGTCTGCGCGAGCTCGGCGATTTGATCGATCACCGCGCTCTCGTTGCCGGGGTGCGGCTTGCCGGGCCAGCCCCACAGCCACGGCTCGATGCCGACGTCGCGATACACCTGCACGGCCGCGGTCACGTGCGACTGGGAGGAGTTGACGCCGTCGGTGTCGCGCACGCAGATCGCGACCCACTGCAGGCCGTCGCCGTGCATGGTGGCGGCGGCTTCGGCGGTGTGGCCGTTGCGGTTGGCGAAGATGCCTTTTCCCGTCGGCGCGATCACGACGAGCGGCGGCTCGACGCGCAGCGCCTCGGTCACCACCTCGGCGACGCCGCTGTCGGAGGCGCGCGCCTCGAGGAGCAACGTGCCCGTGCCGCTGTAGAGCGGCGCGAGCGCGATCGACGTCTCGCCGCGGCCGTTCGCGATCGACATCGTGCGCGGCTCGCCGAGCGACGCGCCCGTCGCTTGATTGCGGAGCGCGACGTGGAGCGTGTGGCCGTCGAGCCCGTCGGTGCGCGCGAGCAGCCGCGCCGTCGTGTTGGCGCGCGCCGACGGGGTCGCCCAATAGAAGCGCCCGATCGACGGCGTCGTGGCCGGCGCGGGCGGCGCGTCGGGCGGCGGCTGCCCGCTCGCGGCCTGGCTCGCGCACTCCTGGAGCCGCGGGCGCGTGAGCCGGCCGGCGATCCCGTCGGGGCTCGGATCGTTCATGTAGCGGCGCTGGAACTCGCGGATCGCGGCCTGCGTGCGCGCGTCGTTGACGTCGTCGGCGTCGCCGGGATCGGCGTCGAGCCAGTGGTGGCGATGCAGCACGCGCAGCCAGTGCTCGACCGAGCGCTGCCGCCGCGTCGACGTGCTCGCCGACTGCTGCGCGTCGGTGCGCGTGCTCGCCGCCGTCTGCGTCGGGCTCGCGCTCAGCGCCGACTGCTCCACCTCGACGGGCGTGACGCTCTCGACGTGCGGCGGCGGCGGCGCGGCGGCCGCGCCGTGGTCGGGCGTCGACAGCGAGGGCGCGCCTTCGACGCCGTTGAGCCGCGCGATGCGCAGCCGCTGCGTGGTGCGAAAGTTTCGCGGCGGCGTGTGGCGCCACGCGCTCGGCGAATGATCGACCGGATCCGAGCCGGGCCAGGTGAGCCACGTCCCGTGCGTCACGAACGTCGCCGCGCGCGACTCGTCGAAGTAGGGCTCGGGCGCCGAATAGCGCAAGCTCGTGTCCGGGCCCGAGTGCGTCACCAGGTTGCCGGGATTGCCGAGCACGGAAAATCCGTCGCCGTGTCCGCCTCCGCCCGGCGGAAACGGCTGCGGTCCCGGCGAGCCGTTGGCGGCGACCACCAGCACCGCGTCGGCGCGGCCCTGCGCGTTGTAGTGCACGTCCCAGATGAAGCCCGCGTGCTCGCCGCCCGCGTGCGTGCCGCCGGTGCCGTCCCACGTGATGTGGATGCAGTCGCCGCGTTTCGCATCCACCAGGTCGTGCTCGACGCCGAACCCGAACGCGACCACCGACGCGACCCAGCCGTTGGCGGTGCTCGGGTGGATGTCGTAGCCGTGCGCGTTGGCGAGATTCACCTCGGGCTGGTGCGTGCCGGGGTGCAGGTTGCTCTGCGCGGCGGTGTTGAACAGCACCGGCGCGTCGGTGGCGAAGCAGGTGCCGGCGCGATAGTCGGCGTCGTGGAGAAAGCGATCGGCGTCGAACGACGCGCGCTGCTCGGCGCTGGCGAACGCCATCACCACCGCCTGGACGGCGCACGGCGAGCACGCGGTCACGTTCCCGTCGCCGGGGTGCGTCCGGTGAGCGGCCCAGTCCGCGCCCCAGTCGATGCCGATCAGCCACTCGTTGGTGCCCATGCGAAAGCCGCCGACGTTGAGCTTGCGCAGCGTCTCCCAGCAGCGCACCAGCGTTTGCCACGACGTGGTCGGCATCAGCGCACGATCAGCGTCGAGGGCGCGTCGGGATCGAGGTCGCTCTCGTGCAGCGTGTGGATCCGGTATTCGTGGCCGCGCACGGTGACGCGGTAGACGCCGGGCGCGACGTGGTGCGAGAGCCAGCCGTCGCCGTCGCTGGTGCAGTCGAAGCCGGACGAGGCGCCGCGCACCTGGCAGCGCTCGCTCGCGAGCGGGCGGCCGGCACCGTTCACCAGGCGCACGCGCAAGACGGCGTGGTCGAGATCGCAGTCGGAGGCGCCGGTCTCGAGCCCGACCGGCGTGTCGGCGGGTGGCTCGTCGTCGACGATGCGCAGGTGATAGGGGCGGTTCTCGGGGACCTCGACGAACAGGTGGCCGTCGGCGTCGGTGTCGATCGGGCCGGCGACGACCTCGCCGGTGTCGGGGTGAACGATCTCGATCGACTCGTCGGCGAGCGGAGTGCCGCCGCGCGCGACCAGGCGGCGCGAGAGCACGTAGGCCTTGGGGCGATCGCCGGCTTCGGCGGGCGGCGCGCTCGACGGCGCGCTCGACGACGAGGCCGCCGCGCCGCCTGCGCTCGTCGCGGCGCTCGCGCTCGACGACGCGCCGCCGCCACCACCACCGCCACCGCCGCTGCTACCGCCTCCAGCAGCACCGCCACCACCACCGCCGCCGCCACCACCGCCGCCGTCACCGACGATGACGTCGCTCGAGCCTTCGATGAGCTGCCCCTGCCCGCCGCAGTGCTTGCTCGGATCGTTCAGCCGAAAAGCCGCCTTACCATTAATGAAGACGTTCGCCGCCCCCTGCTGCGCCTGCCACATGTTCGGCCCGCAGCACACCGCGTGAATCCCCACGTCGTCGACGCGCAGCGCCGGCCGCCCGTTCACGAACACGTCGGGCGACCCCATGATCGCCGGTCCGGTTCCCGGATGCGGGCACCCCGGGCAGCCGTGCGCGTCGGCGGAGATGTTGGCCTTGTCGCCAAGGCGGCCCTGTCCTGGCACTCCTCGATGCTAGGAGCGCGCCCGACGAGCGTCGATTGGGCATTTTGCTTGCCGCGAGCCCTGGGGGCGGCGACCATCGATCGATGCGCCGCGATCTGATCTCCATCGTCGAAGCCGGCTATCGCCTCGACGGCGACGATCGCGCGTGGCTCACGTCGGTGCTCGAGATGGTGCGGCCGCAGCTCGACAGCGGCTTCGGCGTGATCGGCTGGTCGTTCGCCGAGGGCGGGCGCCGCCGCGACGCGCCGGTGTGCGTCGGCTGCCCGCAGGAGTTCGGCGTCGCCGTCGAGCAGGCGCACCAGATCGTGTCCGAGGGCATGCGCTCGGCGTACGAATATCCGCGGCTCTACTCGTCGCTGCACCGGCGGCTCGGCGGGCGCGGCCTGCGCGATTTTCCGCAGGTGCTCGACCTGATGAAGATGGGCGGCATCGGCGACTTCGTCGCGCTCAGCGCGCCGGACGTCGACGGCTCGGGCGTGATCATCGGCGCGCCGGCGAAGCGCGTCGAGCAGCCGGCGCCGCACACCGCGCGCATGTGGGAGCGCGTGGCGGGACATCTCGCGGCGGCGCTGCGGCTCAGGCACGCGACGCAGCGCCGCGCCGAGGCCGAGCGCGATCCCGAGGCGGTGGTCTCCACCGACGGGCGCGTCGAGCACGCGCGCGGCGACGACGCGACCCGCGCGCGCTCGTCGCTGCGCAGCGCCGCGCTCGCCGCCGAACGTGCGCGCGGCCGCCTGCGCCACGACGATCCGGCGCGCGCGCTCGGCTTCTGGAAGGGCCTGGTCGAGGCGCGCTGGTCGCTGATCGATCGCTTCGACTCGGGCGGGCGGCGCTACCTGGTGGCGGTGCGCAACGATCCGCGCGTGCCGCATCCGGGCGCGCTCACCGAGCGCGAGCGCCAGGTGGTGGCGCTGGCCGCGTTCGGCCGCTCCAACAAATCGATCGCGTACGAGCTCGGGCTGTCGCTCGGCGTCGTCGGCGCGTACCTGGCGTCGGCGGTGCGCAAGCTCAACGTGACGTCGCGGGTGGAGCTGGTGCGGCTGTACGCGGCGCTCGGCGGCCGCGATCCGGAGCCGCAGTGAAGCGCCGCGCCGCCCGGCGCGCGTCGAGCGCGCGCTTCCGCTTCGCCGGGCGCGAGTTCCTGGTGCTGCGCCTCGACGGCGACGGGCGCGCGCTGCTCGACGCGGTCCCGCCCGCCGAGCGCGACGTGGCGCTGCGCGTGCTCGACGGCGAATCCAACGCCGAGATCGCGCGCGCGCGCGGCACCTCGCCGGGCACCGTCGCCAAGCAGCTGGCCGCGCTCTACCGCCGCCTGCGCGTCGGCTCGCGCGCCGATCTCGTCGGCCTCCTGAGCCGCGCGCCCGCTCGCCCGAAGTCTTGACGCAACCGCGTCGAAGTGGTGTTCCTCTATCAATGAGCGCCGGGAGGGGATGATGGTCACGTTCAAGAATCCTTCGATCAGCGGAGAGTTGATCGTGTTGCGCACCGCCGAGGATCCGCTGGTGGGTTGCGCGGTGCCGGGGCCGCCGGCGCTGGTGAACGCGGGCGGCGTGCCGGAGCTGTACTTCACCCGCTATCGCTATCCCGTCGCGTCGGAGACGGCGACGCCCGGCGGCGCGGCGCTGTGGCTCGCGCTCGATCTCGACGCGCCCGCGGCGACGCGCGCCCGCGACGAGCAAGCGCTCTCGTTCGCCGCCGGCGCGCCGGCGCTCTCGCCGACGCCGATGCCGGTCGCCGGCTCGGTCTCGCTCGCGATCGCCGATGCGACGGCCTCGGTGCCGATCGCGCCCGGCGGCCGGCCGATCGTCGCCGCCGCGGTCACGCTCGACGTCGACGGCGCCATGCTGGTCACGAGCGGCGCGCCGCTCAGCGTCGCGGTGCAGGGTGAGCTGGAGGTGCAGTGGAGCGGGATCCCGTTCGACGTGAGCTGCGACCTGGCGGCGGTGGTGAAGTCGCTCGGCGGCGCCGGGGCGCAGCTGCAGACGGACGCGCTCGCGCTCCTGCTCGAGCTGGCGCCCCTGCGCGTCGCCGGCGTGACTCCCGAGGCGGACGGCTCGGACCGCGCGCTCGCCATCGCGCTGCTCGCCGGCCAGCTCTTCACGCCGTCGCTGCGCGCCGGAACGGCCTGGTCGTTCGTGCCGGGGTTGCCCATCCCGCCGTCGGCGAGCGCCGCCTCCTTGATCGTGCGTGACGCGAGCGGAGCGTGGAGCGCGCACGTGGCTCCCGGCGCGCGCGTGAAGGTGCCGTGGTTCGCCGCCGCGGCGTTTTCGCTCGACGCGGCGGCGCTCGCGCGAGGGCACGCCGTCGAGCTGCCGGCGCCCGCCGTGCGTTCGTTCACCCTCTTGTTCGCCGGCAACGCCGCGCCGCCGCTCGACGCGCTCGTCGCCGAGCTGCAGCTTCCCGACGGCACGCAGCAGCGGCTGCCGCTCCCGGCCGCGGGCTTGAAGATCCGCTGCGCATCCGGCGCCGCGGCGTCCTCGATCCGCTGGCGGCTGCGCGGCATGAAGAGCGGCGCGCCGGTCGCCGGCGCCTGGATCACCAGCGCCACCGAAGTCAACGTCGTGACGCCCGACTACTTCAGCGCGATGCAGCCGGCCTAAGGCGCTCTCTGATCGACCTCGACGGTGTTGTCGCCGAACAGGTAGCGATCGAGGAACCGATCGGTGAGGCGATAGGCGGCGAGGATGCTCTCGTTGCGCGAGAAGCCGTGGCCCTCGTCGGTGAGCACCAGGTAGTGCACCGGCACCTTGCGCTGCTTGAGCGCCGCCACCACGCGATCCGATTGGTCCTTCTTCACGCGCGCGTCGCGGTCGCCCTGCACGACGAGCAGCGGCCGCACGATCTTGTCGACGAAGTGGATCGGCGAGCGATCGTGCTGGTACTGCGCGTCGGCCGGATCTTTGGGATTGCCGAACTTCTTGTAGATGAACTCCGCCTCCGCGGCCCAATAGGGCGGAAAGCTCTCCACCAGCGTCTTGAGATCGGAGACGCCGAAGTAGTCGACGAGCGCCGCGAACTCCGTCGGCGCGAAGGTCGCCGCCGCCAGCGCCATGTAGCCGCCGTAGCTGCCGCCCATCACCACTACTTTGTTGGCGTCGACGTTCGCCTCTTTGGCGAGCCAGCTCTTGCAGGCGATCACGTCTTTGAGCGGACCGCCGCCGAGATCGTGGTTGTCGAGACGCGTGTAGCTCTTGCCGTAGCCCGTCGAGCCGCGCACGTTCGGCACCAGCACCACGAAGCCCTTCGACAACAGGTACTGGCGGATGCCGCTGAACTCGCGCCGCGACTGCGACGTCGGGCCGCCGTGCACGTCGATCACCGCCGGGAAACGGCCCGCGCCTTCCGGTTTGTAGAGCAGCGCGGGCACCGTCTTGCCGTCGAACGACGGGATGTGCACCACTTCGCCGACGATCATCTTGCGGCTGCGCAGCGACGCGGGCAACGGATCGATCAGGCGCCGCGCGCTGCCGCTCTGAAGATCGATCACGTACGGCGCCGCCGGCGCGCCGTCACCTTGCAGGCGCACGCCGAGATAACGATCGGTCGGCGACGACGTGAGCGGCACCCACGCGCCGCCCGGCGGCGGCGGCGGCAGCGCGACGGCTTTTCCGCCGGGCGCGTCGGTCCACTCGAGCTTCGTCTGTCCGTCGGCGTTGACCACCGCGAAGAAATACTTCCACGCGTGCGAGAAGCCCGCGCCCTCGACGTCCCAATCGGGCTGCAGCACCGGCTTCGAGGCGTGGCGCGCCAGATCGAGCGCGTACAGCGCGGTGAACTCGCGCCCCTCGTCGGTGGTGTAATAGAGCGTCTTGCCGTCGCGCGAGAAGTCGGCGGCGCCGAACAGCGCCTCGCCTTGGTGCGGCGTGAGGAGCTGCGGCTTGCCGGATTGGCCGCGCTCGCCGAGATAGAGGTTGCCGTTCGAGTCGGAGAGCGTCTCGCTGACGATGAAGTGTTTGTGGTCGCGGCTGGCGCCGCCGAAGCCGAGCTTGCCCGACGCTTCCCAGAGGCGCGTGCTCTTGCCGCTCGCGACGTCGTATTCATAGAGGTCCATGTACTTCTCGTCGCGCGCGCTCGACAGATAGAGAAACGTCTTGCCGTCGTCGGCCCACTCGACGAAGTCGGTGCGGCGTCCCGCGGGCTGGCCGGCGGAGAGATCGCGCGGCGCGGTGCCTTTCGAATCGGTGAGGAACAGGTGCGGCAATTCGTCGCCGCCGGTGTCGGAGGTGAACGCGAGCTGATCCGCCGCCGGCGAAAACGCCAGGCCTTGAATGAAGCCTTTGACGTGCGTGATCTGCGTGGCCGCGCCGCCGGCGACCGGCTGCACCCAGATGTCGCTGCGCCCGCCCTCGTCGCTGAGATAGGCCACCAGCTTCTCGTCGTGCGAGAACGACAGCAGGATGCCGCTGCGGCTGCCCACGCGGCGGATCTTGAAATACTCCTCGAGCGGAACCGGCGCCTTGGGCGCGCGCGGCGGCGGCGCCTTGGCCAGCGCGGCGGAGGACAGGACGGCGAGGGTCAGGAGGATTGTGCGCATGGAGCGGGAGAATACACGCTTCGTCCGGGCGCGTGTCAGCCGCGCTGCAAGGTGGCGATCGCCCGGCCGACGAAGCGGCGCAGGTTCTGCGGATCGATCCACGGCAAGATCGCCGCCACCGCCGCGTGCGCCGCGTCGTCGCTGTCACCGGTGGTCGAGTAATAGACCTCCTCTACCGCTTTCGTCGCGCGCTCGATCGCGGCCGTCAGCTCGTCGAGCACCTCGGCCTTTGTCGCTCGCGACAGCGACGCGAGCGCCTCGGCCGGCCGGCTGCGAAGCGGCCAATCGCGCAGGTCGAGCGCGCGCGACAGCGCCTGATTGAGGAGCGTAGCGTCGGCGATCATTTCTCGATGGTACGTTATAGTCTTCATCAAGGGGGGGACTCATGCGTCATTGCATCGTCATTGCAATGCTCATTGCGAGCATTGGCGAAACGCGCGCGCAGGATCATACGAGCGCGAGCGCCACCGGCAACATCCCGCTCGACGGCAGCCAGAACGCGCCGGGCAAAGCAGAGCCGGTCTACAAGCTGCCGAGCGTCAAAGTCAACAAGCGGCTCACGGTCACCGGCGCAAAGGTCACGCAGCGCTGCACCTTCACCAACGACGGCGATACGCCGCAGACCTTTCTCTATTGCAACATGATTGGACTCAACTCCAAGTCTCCGGACATCACAGTGCCGAACACGTGCAACATCACCTATGACAAGACGGCCAAGAAGTACTCGTGCGCGCCGTCGCCGCAGCCGCCTCCCATGCGCATGATCAAGGAGGGCTATCACTTCGGCTGCGTGCAGATCACGAACCTCACCAAAGGCACACCTCAATCGCCCGCGGACGCGATGGGCGAGAACCCGATGTTCGGCGGCCACGACTCCAAAGACTTCGATGTCTCTTATGCGGACGTGTTCGATATGAACAATGGAGAGACGTTCGACGCGGCGTCGTGCATGACCAACAACTGCTTTGGCCCCAACAAGTACATCAACGCGGGCGCCGATATCGATCCGGCGTCGATGGCGGGCTGGTGGGTCGAGTATCAAATCCCGGTCACCGATCCGTTCGTCGCGTGGCAGGAGCTCAATGGAACCATGCACGTCGCGGAGTACGCGGGATATGACCAGCCGTTGTCGCTGCCGAGCGCGTTCCCCGAGACGGTGGCGGGACTGGGACGCGCGTCGACGGCCGCGCCGCCGCTGTCGTACGGCATCGACATGAACATCTGGGACCTGTTCACCATGTCCGCGCCGCCGACGCAGACGCAGCTCGTGAACATCACGCCGTACTACGACGCCAGCTCCGGCGTGACCGTCAAGGCGGTGCCGTCGATGACCGAGGTGGTGGGCGGCGCGATGCCGATCGGCGATCTGGCGATCACGCGCCCGAGCGCCGGCGTCCCCGAAGGCACTTCGATCTTTCTCGGTACGGTCTTCAGCGATCCCGTCAATCCGACCGTCTCGCTCTGGCAACAAGAGGGTTATCTCTTACAAGACACGACGCCGCCGACCGTCAGTGCTCACTCTGAATCGTTCGATAGCTCGGATAACCTCAATGCGTCGGTAACCGCCACGGACGCGACGGCGGGCCCGCTGGCGGCGAATTTCTGGTACACGCTCGACAACGGCGCTTCGTGGACGCCGGTTCCGCTCTCGAGCAGCGCGGACTTTTCGACCGCTCCAAAGACCGTCACCTTTACAGGCACTACGTCTCTCAAGCGCGCACCATTTTATTACTTCTACAATGTCCAGGACGCCGTGCAGAACCAGGTCTTCTACGGCGTCGGTCACGGCGGCTCGACGGGCTGCGCGTGTCAGCTCGGCCGCCCGGCGCAACCGCCGGCGCTCTACGTGATCATTTCTTTGTGTCTGTCGATTGGGCTCTTGCGCAGAGCTCAGCGGCGGCGCACGAACGCGACCGCCAGCTCGGTGCGGCTCTCGAAATGAAACCGCTCGAAGATTCGCTGTAGCTGATTGCGCACGGTATTGGGCGAAGTGCCGAGTAGGGTCGCGATGTCTTGATTGCGCAGCCCGGCGCAAACGTGCTGCACGATCTGCCGCTCGCGCGGCGACAACGAATCGAACCGCTCATCCGACGGCTCGCCCGAGACCGGCGCAGCCTCCGCCGCCAGCAGCGCCGCCTGGCCGAGCGCGACGTACGGCAAAATGCCGCGCACGGCTTCGCGCTCGCGCGCGCCGAACTGCCGGCTGCGTCCGTGACGGCACAAATAGAGAATCGCGTTTTGCCGCCGTCGAAAGCGCACGCTGCCGATCACCTGACTGGTGATTCCCTGCGGCCGCATGATCTCGCGATAGAACGGCAGCTCGCGGCGCTCGCGCGCGGTATAGATCTCGTTATCGAGATACGCCAGCTCGCGCGCGGCGACGGCCTGTCCTTTGGCGAGCCCCGGGCCATAGCGCTCGGGCGTCCCCGACAATCGTTTGAGGAGCGGCAGGAACGGCCCCTTGTTGATGTGCGCGGGGCGCGGATCCGCGGACGAGCAAACCAGGATCGCGCTGTCGACGGGGACTGCGCGCGCGAGCCCGGCCAGCACCGTTCGGCGAAACGCGGCTTCGTCGGCGCTCTGCTGCGCCGCCTCCATGATATCGGCGACGATCCGCGGCGCGCCCCCCATGGCGCCGAATGATAGCCGATTTCAGTCGATGGTATTTTCCTACCATTGCGGCGAACGCGCGCGCTCGCGCAGCATGGCCGGCAGGAGGCAGCCATGAAACGCGCACCTTTGTTTTTAATCGCGCTGGTCGCGATTCCGGCGAACGCTGCGTTCGCCAACGAGCTGAACGGCTTGAGCTCGACCTCGGTGATCGTCGGCCCGGACCTCGCGGGCGGCTCGGGTTACGCGGTGGCCTATCGCGCGACGGCGACCAAGATCCACGTGCTCGGCTATGACGCCAACGACAATCGCACCTGCACGACGCCCGGCATCGTCGACGCGACCGGCATCGTCACCGACGTCAGCACGCCGACGTTCGCGCTGTGGAACAAGGCCCCTTATAACGGCGTCTTGTGGTTTGCCGGCAAGGTGGCGGCCGGCTGGCAGCTCTTTCTCGCGTTTCACCAGGGGACCAGCGCGTGCTCGGGTTGGTCGGTGGTCTATCAGCTCGCGAGCATGCCGAATGGATTCAATGATACGCTCACCGCCGCGCCCTCGGTGGTAAACGACTTCGATAACAATCAATACATCTTCTTTGCCGACAACTACGACGGATACATCTATTGGGCACAGTGGGGCGCGACCGTGCCGGGAACGTGGTCGACGTTTCAGCGCGTCCCGGGCTCGCTCAATCTCGGCGCCGACGCGATCCCGAGCGCGACGCTCGACGTCTCGCGCAGCCGCGTGGTGCTCGCGTTTCCCTATTTGCCGGTCATCGCGCAAAACGAATTGAGCGTGCCCGGTAATCAATACACCGGGTGGACCTATCAAAACTTCTCGGCGATGAATCAAAACCTGTATCCCGGCACCGCGTGCGCCGGCGTCGCCTCTTCGGACTTCTGGTTGGTCTGCGGCGACGCGAGCTCGGGCAACTATTACGCGATGGACACCAACACGCTCTCGCCGTGGCGCGCCGTCACCGCGAATCCGCCCTATCCCTACGCGCTGTCGCTGCCGAGCGGCGGTGACGTCGGAGGCCGCAAGGGCGTGCCCATGTTCGCGGCGAGCGGGACCGAGTACTCGTGCTGCTCCGGCGGGATCTGCCACTGCTTCTCGAACAGCTTCGAGATCAGCCAGCTCTCCCAATTGTCGTGGTCGCCCTTCGTCGGGCCATTCGCCGTCAACTGATCAGTCGGAGAGGCTGAGCGAATAGGCGTTACAGGTGGCGGCCGCCGTTCGCCGGAAGACGCGAATGAGGATGGTGCCGCTGGTTCCCACGAGCGGCGTCAGCGCCTGACAGGCGCCGAGATCGGGATCGGGCATGCAGTCGTTCGACACCTCCCAGCTGGTCTTCGCCGAGACGTTGCCGCCTTCGTTACAGCCGAGCGGCGTGAGGCTGCAAGAGTCGAAATAGAGATCGAACGCGATATCGCCGTCGGGCGAAGAGATATTGACGAGCGGGTGATACGCGCTCTGGCTCGCGTCGGGGAAGGAGGCCTGGAACCAATTCTCGGCGCCGGCGATCGGCAGGACGCCGGCCACCGTCATCGACGATCCGACGTGCAGCGACCCGAGCGGCGAGGCGCCCGCGCAGGTGGTGCTCCAGGTGTCGGCGCAGAAGAGATCGAGCGCCTGCGCGAGATCGTTGGCGGCGGCGAGATCGTTGGCGACAGCGAGATCGTTGGCGGCCAGGTCTTCGACGTGGAGATCGGGTTGCGCCAGATCGGGGACGCCGAGATCGACGGTGGTCGCCAGGTCGGCGGCGCGCGCCGCGTCGACGGCGGCAAAGTCCGCGGCTCCGAGATCGGACCCGGGCGGGCCCGCGGTGAGGACGAGCTGCGCCGGGAGCGCGCCGTGCGGCTGGAGCTGCACGCTGGTCGCGCCCGACGCGACGGCGCCGCCGTTTTCATCGAACGCAGTGACGGCGAAGCGCAGCTCGCCCGACGTCGCGCTCGGGTAGTAGACGACGCGCTCGCGGCGATCGACCGCGAACAGCCCCGACCTGACGTACGAGGTCGCGAACGACTCGGCGCCCGACACCTGCACGTCGAGGCGCCGGATCGACTGTAGCGCCGCGTCGGAGATGCCGGGATCGGCGACCAGCGTCAGATCGACGGTGGGCGGGCCCGAGCCGCAGCCGGCGAGCACGCAAGCACTGGCGAGGACGAGCGCGGCGCGAGCCATCAATGCGCCTGCGGCGCGTTCGGGCCGAAGGGATCGAGCGACGCCTTGAAGCCCGGCGGCGATCCCGAAGCGCCGACGCCGACGCCGACGCCGACGGCGATCACGATCACCGCAGCGCCACCGACGGCGGTCCAGAGCCACCACTTCTTGTAGAGCGGCGTGCGCGCCGGGCGCGGCCGAGCGACGACGAGCGGCGGCACGACGACCCGCGGAGCCTGCACGAGCGGCGCAGCGACGGGCGCGGGTGATGGCGCCGCGCGCGGCTCGGGCGGCGCCGGCGCGACGGGCGCAGGCGCGACGGCGCTCGGCGGCGGCGTGGAGGGCGGCGCGCCGCCGGGCGGCAGGCGCGTTCCCGCCGCCTCGAGCGCGGCCATGCGCTTCTTGAGCACCGCGACGCGGCTGCGCGCCTCGTCGGCGTCCGGCAGATTCGGCGTGCGAAACACATAGCGCTTGTACTCGGCGATCGCCTCCGGATAGCGCTCGAGCGCGTCGTAGCAGCGCGCGATGTTGTAGTCGAAGTCCGGCAGCTCCCGCACCGAGCGCGCGATCAGCAGCTCGCGCAGCGCGCCTTCGTAATCCTTGGCGCCGAACATCGTCTTCGCCTTCTCGAAGTGCCGGCGCGCCACCTCGAGATCGAGCGCGTCATCCGGCGGGCTCGCCCGCCCCGCTCCCGCGAACGCCGCCAACGCCACCATCACCACGACCGCGCGCATCGCTCTTCATCGTACGCCGCGCGCGCCGCGCCTGACAACTCAGGATGGCGAGCGTCAGCGCGGCGCGGCCGTCTCGTCGAAGCGCGCGCGCCAGCGTTTGACGTCGGGCGATTCGGGCGCCAGCCGCGCCGCCTCGTCGAGATCGGCGCGCGCCCGGGCTCGCGACGCCGGCGTGCTCCAGTCGCGCAGCTGCGCCCAGAGCAGGTGTACCTCGGCATCCGAGAGCGTGCGTCGCGACGTCGGCTCGCTGAAGTCGAGCGCCGGCAACGGGCTGCGCTCGGCGATCGGCGCGTTCGGTCGATCGCTGAGGTCGATGCGATATTCGCGCAGCTCGCGATCCCACGCATCCCAGTCGCCGCCGAGGTGCTCGCGCCACGCGTCGACGGCCGGCTGCCCGCGCCGCAGCGCCTCGCGATAGGCGGTGAACGCGGCGGCGTGATCGTGCCGCAAGATGTAGATCATCATCCACGCCGCCGAGTAGAAATCGAGCCCGCGCGTCTTGTGGTGAAAGCCGGCGCCGCCGTCGTCGATCAGCTCGCGCGCCGACGGCCAATCCTTGCGCGGCCCGACGTGCGGCGGGCGGCCGACGATCACCTGGCGCGCTTCGTAATCGATCTCGAGCGTCTCGTAGAGCCGCGCCATGCCTTCGTTGAGCCACAGCGGCGCGGGGCGCGGCAGGTCGAGGCTCATCAGCCAGTGCACCAGCTCGTGCTGCGGCATGCGCCAGTCGTAGAGGTACATCACGATCATCGGGGTGTGCTCGGCGTCCTTGCCGCTGCCGAAGAAGCCGAGCACCTCCATGCGATTGTTCCCCAGCATCGAGATCTCCGGCGCGTTGTCGACGAGCTCGGGGAACAGCGCGGCGTAGTCCTCCGAGTGATCGAACACGATCACGTCGAGCCGCTTGCCGATCGCCGGCATCGACGGAAAGCCGTGCGCCGCGATCAAGGACGCGCGCTGCTCGAGCTCGACCAACTGCTGCCGCGCGGAGAACTCGGCCTGGTCGGTGCGCAAGAGGAAGTGCGGCGAGCCGAGCTCGATCCACTGCGCGCCGCCCTTCGCCGGACAGGTGAGCGGCGCGTGCACGCATCCCGCCGCGAGCGCCGCGACGGCCGCAAATGCGATCCATGATCTCGCGCGCTCGACCAAGGTAGCGATTGCATCGCGTTGCGGCTCGCCCTGCAACAAATTCGAAACTCGCTCTTGCAACCAGATCGGTCACGCATAGATGCCAGCCCACACGGGAGACGTCGATGCGTACGAACATGCTCGAGCTGATGCGCGACCACGTGCGCGCAATTCACCGCAGCGTCACCGGGCAGGAGTTGCCCGAGCCGAGCCCGTTCGACGAAGCGAGCGCGCCGACGTTCGATGAGGTCGCGCGCCGCTTCGCCGAGCTGGAGTCGATCGCGCGCGCGAACCCGAGCGTCGCCGAGCGCGTGCCGCCGTTCTCGTTCGCGCCGCCGCTCGACGTCATCGGCACCGAGCGCGAGCTGATCTTCGAGCTGGGCGTGCCCGGCATCGAGCGCGGCGACGTCGAGGTCGAGGCATCCGGTGGCGACCTGATCGTGAGCGGCGCGCGCAGCGGCCGGCTCACGCTCGACGGGCGCATCTACTTCCACGCCGAGATGGCGCGTGGGCCGTTCCGCCGCGCCGTCCGGCTCCCCGAGGCGACGAGCGGACCGCCGCGCGTCGAAGTCGAGAACGGAATCATTCGCATCAAGCTCGCGAGAGCGACCAAAGCGCCGCTGCCGCGCGCGTAGCTCAACCCCGACACAGGAGGAGCGCATGGAAACCGAGTCGTACGACACGAAGGAGCTCTATCGTCTCAACGAGGCGATCCGCGGCACCATGGACGCGATCCGCCGCTCGCCGCAGATCGGCGGCGGCTTCGGCGGCTGGCAGCAGCCCGGCGGCGGGATGCCCGGGCAGAACGTGGATCGCATCGCCGACGCGATCCACGAGCGCGTGACCTCGGGCGTGGGCGAGCGCGTGGCCGAGGCCGTGCGCACGCAGCTGCGCCACGCGATGCGCGAGCGCGTGGGCGAGACCATCCGCGAGCACCTCGGCACGGTGCTGCGCGAGGAGCTGCGGCAGTTGGCGACGCAGCCGGGCTACAGCCTGGAGAACGTGGTCGAGCGCGTGCGCGAGCGCGTGAGCTCGTCGGCGCGGGAGCGCGTGGCCGAGGCGATCCGCGAGCGCGTGGTCGAGGCGATCCGCGAGCACCTGGGCGAGGCGATCCGCGAGCGGCTGGGCGAGACGCTGCGCTCGGCGATCATGTCGGGCGAGCTCGGCCAGCAGCTGAGCGGCCCGGCGGCGGAGCTGCTCACGCTCGCCATCCGCGAGCGCGTGACCGCGGCGGTGCGCGAGCGCGTGACCGAGAACGTGCGCGAGCAGCTCCGCGAAGCGCTGCGCGAGCACATCGGCGAGGCGCTGCGCGAGCGGCTCGGCGAGGCGGTGCGCGCGGCGATGATGGAGGCGCAGCCGATGCTGCAGCTCGGCGGCGGACCGGGCGCCGACTGGCTGGTGCTGGCGCTGCGCGAGCGCATCGCCGATCACGTCGCCGATCGCGTGTCCGAGGAGGCGCGCGAGCGGATCGGCGAGATGGTGCGCGAGAAGCTGCAGCGTTCGCTGCGCGAGAAGCTGGGCGAGGAGCTGCGCGAGCGGATCTCCGAGGCGGTGCGCGGCGGGTCGTCGCAGCAGCAGGGCGGCTTCGGGCAGCAGTTCGGCGGGCAGCTCTTCGGCGGGCAGCAGTTCGGCGGGCAGCAGTTCGGCGGGCAGCAGTTCGGGCAGCAGTTCGGGCAGCAGATGCCCGGCGGCGACGAGCTGGTGCAGATGCTGCGCTCGCGCATCGCCGACGCGGTCCGCGAGCGCGTCGCCGACGAGGTGCGCGAGCGCGTCGCGCAGCTGGTCAAGGAGAAGCTGGGCGAGTCGGTGCGGCAGAACCTGAGCGACGCCGTGCGCACCGCGATGCGCGAGAGCCCGATGGCGCAACAGCTCAGCGCCGCCGGCATCGATCCCGAGCGGATCGCCGACGCCATGCGCGAGCGCGTCACCGAGCACCTGCGCGAGCGCGTCGGCGAGGCGCTGCGCGAGCGGCTGGGTGAAGCGATCCGCGAGCGCGTCACCGAGGCGGTGCGCGAGAAGGCCGGCGAAGCGATCCGCAGCGCCATTCAACAGGGCGCCGTCGGGCAGCAGGGCTTCCAGCAGCACCGCGCCTTCTAGCCGCCCACCGCTCCCCTCTCTGCGCGGCTACTTCACCGGCGGCAGCGCGGTCACCAGCGTGCCGAAGCCGCGCGTCGCCCAGGCAAACGACGCCGGCGAGTGAGTCGCGAACAGCCCGCGATCGTCGACGCTCGAGGGATCCGTGCCGGCGTAATAACCGGCCAGGCGATCGAGCAGCGCGATCTCCGCCGCCGTCATCGGACGCTCCGAGACGCCGATGAAGACGAAGCGAAACGACTTCTGACTCGCCGACGCGTCCGGCGAACGCACGCCATACACGCGCTCGATGTCCGCGATCGACACCAGCGTGGCGCTCGTCTTTGGGATCACGTCTCCCGGTTTCGATTGAGTGGTGTCAATGAGCGGATCGAATACATACCAATCGGCCGGCACCATCGACGCCGGCACCAGCCCCATGTCGTGCAGCTCGAGAAAGGCATATTGCCGCGCATTGAAGTCGGTGATCGCCGGCGCCGCCACCAGGAGGCTGCCGTCGGCCTGAGGCTGCAAGACGTAGGTTCCGCCCATCAGTCCAATCAAAGACGTCGGCGACCCGACGTGCACGCCATGACCTCCGCCGCGCGTCAGGTCGAGTGACGGGTCGGCATAGTAGAAGTTATAGCTGTGGCCAATCTCGTGTAGCTGACTGATTCCCAGCACGTCGGTGTGAATCCACGTGGCCATGTGCAGCGCGCCGTCGCTGCCGTACTCGGCCGAGCCGTCAAAGAGATTCAGATTGATTCCACTGACCACATTCTTGATGGGCCCGCCGCGCGGAATGTTGTCGGTAGTCGATAGACCATATTCATAGAGCGCAAAGCCGTCGAACACGTCGGGATAGAACGCATAGACTCGGTGCATCGCCGCCACGCCCAGCTCGTGCTCGCCTTCGCATTGGCCGGGTTGCACCACCACGTTGACCATGTTGGGCGCCGCGATCACGTCGCCGGCGAGCGCGCTCGAGCCGACCTGCTCGGCGCGCGCGACCACGCCCAGGTAGACTTGCGAGGAGATCGGGACCGCCGGCGAGACGTTTTTGCCCGACGCGTCGGTGGCGTTGACGCCGATGGGGAGCGCGTCGAGCGTGCCGCCGCCGTAGCGCAGCCGCGGCGTCTGGCTCGCCGCGATCGACGCAGTGAACGAGCGGGCCGCGCCGCAGCGGCCGTCGACGCCGCGGTCATCCAGCACGACGTCGGTGATCCCCGCGCCCGCGCCGTCGAACCAGTGCTGAAAGAACGTGGCGTGGAGCTGCAGGTCGGCGGCTCCGCTGGCGCAGACGGTGAGCTCGACCGGCGTGCCGGCGAATTCGTCGTCGAACAGCGCCGCGGGCGAGAGCTTCAATTGATTGAGCACATAACCGCCGTCGGGCGCGTCGCCGTTGGGAAGCGCGCAGGGCTGCAAGTCGGGCGGCGACGCGTCGGGCGGTCCCGGCGGGCAGGAGCAGCAGCGGCAACCCGTCGACAGCACGCAGAGCGTGAGCAGCCCATGGCGCATGGCGGACGGCACGCCGTGAAGCCCGGTCATTCGAGACCCCCTTGGGGATTATCGCTCCGGAGCGGTCACAAACGGACGCGGGCGCGCTCCAGTAGTCATGGCTTCCGTGGTGACGCTTCGGACGAGCGCGGCGGACGCGGCGTGGAACGACGGCGCGATGGTGCGCTTCGAGCCCGGCGGGCGGCGGCTGGTGGTGCGCGTGAGCGGCGGGCTGGCGATCCTCGACACGCAGTCGGAGCGGGCGTCGACGGCGGCGATCGGCGAGCTTGGCGACTTCGTGGTTTTTGGTGACGAGATCTGGGCGGCGTCGCGCGGGCGGCTCGAGCGCTTCGACGCGGCCGGCGCGCCGTGCGGCGCGGGCGTCGAGCTGCCGGGGGACGGCGCGTTCACCGCGGCGGCGGGCGGCGCGCGCTCGGCGGTGTACGCGGGCGCGGGCGGCGCGGTGCTGCTGCGCGCCGAGGGCGGCGAGCTGTCGTGCGCGCCGATCTCGCCGGCGCCGTCGCTGGCGTTGCCGCTCGGCGCGCACCGCTGGCTGCTGGTGCGCGGCGGCGCGCTGATCGAGCGCACGCCGACGGGCGAGCGGCGGCTGGAGACATGCTTCGGCGCGGCGCGGGTGCTGGCCGGCGGCGCGCTGTGCGGCGGGCGGATCGCGGCGTTCGTGCTCGACGACGGCGGCGCGCAGGCGGTGGTGATGATCGACGGCGCGAGCGGGCGCGTCGAGCACCGGCTGGCGGTGGACGGCGTGACGGCGGCGCGCTTCGTCGAGCGGCGCGGGCATGTGCTGCTCCGGCAGGGCGATCGCACGCTGGTGGTGATCGAGGCGCGCTTCGGGCGCGTGCTGCGGGTGATCGAAGAGGAGTCGGCGATCGACGACTTCGCCGTCGACGCGGAGGCGAGCCGCGTGGCGCTGTACTCGGCGGCCACGCAGCGCGTGCGGCAGCTCGCCTATCGCGAGTTCTTGAATCCCGGGCTGCGCGCGTGCGAGCCCGCCGCCGAGCGCGGTTCGCGCGCCGACGAGCCGCGCGACAATCAACCGCGCAACAATCAGCCGCGCAACAACGAGCGGCGCGACAACAATGAGCCCCGCGCCGGCGAGCCGCGCAACAATGAGCCGCGCGACGGTGAAGGGCCGGCGACGAGCGCGATCGCTCGAGCCGCGGCGATCGTTCCTGCGCGCGCGCAGTCGCGCCCGCGTCCCTCGACGCCGGCGAAGCCGCTCGCGCCGCCACCGCCCGATGCGCCGCTGCTCGCGCTCGAGCCGCGCGCGCCGATCGCCGCCGACCGCGCGCAGGCGCTGGCGCACCTCGACGCGCAGATCGACGACGTGGCGGCGTGGTGCGCGCGCGCCATCGCGGAAGGTTGGGACTCGGGCCGCATCGGCTACGCCTCGGAGAGCGCGCTGCCGTTCGAAGCCGAGGTGGCGGCGCTGGTCGGCGCCGGCGCGGGCGGACGCGCGCGCGCCCAGCTCGCGGCCGCGCGCGAGCGAGCCGCCGCGCACGCGCGCCCGCCGGCCGCCGGCTCGCCGCTCGAGCTGCTCGGGCGCGAGTTCGCGCTGAGCGCGGTGGCGTGCGACGTGCTGCGCGTGGTGCTGGCCCCGTCGGTGCGCGGCGAGCTGGCGCGCCTCTACGGAATCCTGTCGAACGATCCCGAGCGCCCGCTGTGCGACGAGCTGCTGGTCACGCAGCTCCTCGGCGAGGAGCGCGCCAGCCGTCACGACGTGGCGCGCGAGCTCGACGACGCCGCGCCGCTCGTGCGCCACGGGCTGGTGCGCGCGGGCGCGGGCGCGCGGCCGTTCGCGGCGCTCACGTGCGACCCGGTGCTGATCGACGAGCTGCGCGCCGACGCGCCCGCGCGCGCGCCCGTGCCCGACCTCGACGAGCTGTGGCTGCCCGACTCGCTGCGCGCCGCGATCCTCGACGAGCTCGCGCGCCCGCCGTCGGCGCCGCTGCGCCTGGTGCTGGCGGGACGGCCCGGCTCGGGGCGGCGCTCGCTCGCGGCCGCGCTGGCGTCGCGCGCCGGCCGCCGCCTGGCGCTGATCGACGCCGCGCTGCTCTCCGGCGCCGAGCGCCCGCTCGCGCCGGCGCTCGCGCTCGAGCTCCGGCGCGCGTCGCTGCGCGGCGAGCTGCCGTGCGTCGCCAACCTGGATCGCGCCGGCCTCGACGAGCCGGGCGCGCGCGACGCCGTGCGCGAGGTGCTGCGCCGCCACCCGAAGCCGCTGGCCGTGCGCTGCGCTCCCGACGAGGCGCCGCCGCTCGACGCCGGCCACGCGCGCTTCGAGCTGCCCTCGCTCTCGGAGAGCGAGCGCGCCGACTGTTTCCGCCGCGCGCTCTCGCGCCGCGCGCTGCCGCTCGCCGCCGCCGACGGGCTGGCCGCGCGCTACCGCGTCGAGCCGGGCGTGATCGAGCACGTCACCGCGCAGGCGGCGCGCGCGTGCGGCGACGATCCGGCCGGCGCGCTCGACGCGGCGCTGCGGCAATATCGCGACACGCGCATCGGCGCCGTCGCCACACGCGTGGCCCGCCTCGCCGACTGGTCGCAGGCGGTGCTGCCGCCCGAGGTGGTCGACAGCATCCGCGAGTTCATCGGCCGCGTCGAGCGGCGGCGCACGGTGTTCGAGGAGTGGGGCTTCTCGCGCGTGCTGTCGAGCGCGCGCGGGCTGGTGGCGCTGTTCCAGGGCGGCCCCGGCACCGGCAAGTCGATGGTGGCCGGCATCATCGCGCGCGAGCTCGGCTTCGATCTCTACCGCATCGATCTGTCGCGCATCCTCTCGAAGTGGATCGGCGAGACCGAGCAGAACCTGGCGCAGGTGTTCGACGCCGCCGAGGACGGCCAGGCGATCCTGCTCTTCGACGAGGCCGACTCGCTGTTCGCCAAGCGCACCGAGGTCAAGACCTCGAGCGATCGCTACGCCAACGCGGAGGTGAACTATCTCCTGCAGCGGCTCGACTCGTTCGAGGGCATCGCCATCCTGACCAGCAACTTCGGCGCGTCGATCGACGCCGCGTTCAAGCGGCGGCTGTCGCTGCGCCTGCAGTTCCCGTTTCCCGACGAGGAGCAGCGCGAGCAGCTGTGGCGCGTGCACCTGCCGCCCGAGCTTCCCGTCGAGGGCGAGCTGGATCTCGCCGGGCTGGCGCGCCGCTATCCGCTGTCGGGCGGCTACGTGCGCAACATCGCGCTGCGGGCGGCGTTCCTCGCCGCGCAGGAGGGCACCGCGCTCACGCAGCAGCACCTCGAGCGCGCGGTCAAGCTCGAGTACCGCGACGTGGGGACGCTGGTCGAAGGCGGCGTGCTCGAGTGAACCGGCGAAATTCAGGGAGGCGATCATGAACCGCAGCGGACGGAGAGAGCACCATCGGCACGGCGGCGACGAGCACGAGCCGCGCGGCGGGCGCGAGCACGAGCGCGCCCCCGGCAAGCAGACGCGCAGCGCCATGCTGCACCGCAAAATAAATGGCGAGGGCGTGGCCGACGGCGCGGCCGAGCAGGTGGAGCGCGCGGCGTCGTCGAGCGGCTCGCCGCTGCCGCAGGGGCTGCAGCGCAAGTTCGAGGCGTCGCTCGGCGCCGACCTGAGCGGCGTGCGCGTGCACACCGGCACCGAATCGGCGGGTGCGGCGCAGTCGGTGAGCGCGCGCGCGTACACCGTCGGCGCGGACATCCACTTCGGCGCCGGGCAGTACAATCCCGGCAGCCGCGACGGCGAGGCGCTGTTGGCGCACGAGGTCGCGCACACCGTGCAGCAGTCGGGCGGCGGCGCGCACGCGGCGCAGTTCAAGCTCGAGGTGAGCGCGCCCGGCGACGCGCTCGAGCTGGAGGCCGACAGCGCCGCGAGCGCGATGCTCGACGGGCGCGCGGCCCGCGTGTCGAGCGGCGGCGGGCTGGCGCGCCAGATCATGCGTCACGGGATCGAGCAGACGCCGTTTCACCCCGCGCCGCGCTTGCCGACGGGAATCGAGGGCACGCCGCAGCAGATCGCCGCCGACGCGTTCCTGCGCACGGTGCAGTCGGACCTCGCCGCGTGGCGATCGTTCGCCGGAAACTGGCGCGGCGATCTCCCCGGCGGCGCGGCGGCGGCGGCGGCGCTCAGCTTCGAGCGCGGCGCGATCGTGGGGCCCGCGCCCGACGATACCGGCATCCACGGCGGCGATCCGATCGATCAGCGCGTGCGCACGTACCTGCGCCGCCATCTCGACTCCGACGGGCTGTACTCGCTCAGGCAGCTGGTGAGCATGCACGGCGGCTGGGGCGGCTACGGCGCGCTCGCCGAGCTGTTCGGCGTCCCGCCGGTGACGGTGGTGCACACCTACGTGCTCGAGATGCGCACCACGCAGGTGCGCGCCGGCGCGGTCGTCAACGCCGGCGTGGCGACGCGCGAGATGACGGTGCGCTACACCAACAACATCGGCATGAGCTACACGCACCGCATGGACGGCGTGAACCTCAGCGTCGGCGGCGCCGCGCAGGCGGAGATCGGGCGCCACGGCGTGCACGGCGCGGGGCTCGGCGTCTCGGTCGATCACGACGCGGAGGAGTCGCGCAGCGAGCCGCTGCACCCCGGCTACTTCTGGGCGCCCGACTGGTTCGATGGGCGCTACGCGAGCGGCAACACGCAAGTCGGCGCGGCCGGCAGCGCCGCGGCGGGCAACAGCGGCGCCAACGTCGGCGGATCGGTCGGCATGGGGCAGATGACGTTCTCGCACGGGACGAACGACATCACGTTCTTCTTTCCGCCGGGCGCGAGCGGTTCGCAGGGCGGGAGCCGCGGCACCGGGGCGCAACACAACAACGTCACCGTCGGCGCCACCGTCGACGTCGGGGTCGGGCGCGCGCTCGGCCGCGGCACCACCGGCGATCAGCCGCCGCCGCCGGACAACCCTCATCACCTCGTCAAGCAGCCCGAGCTGACGCTGCTCTTGCGCACGCGCATCGACTTCGCGACGCAGAGCGACGCCATCGACGGCGTCGGCCGCAACGAGGTCGAGGAGACGGTGCGCCGCGTGCGCGAGTTCGTGCAGCAGCATCCCGACACCGATCTCGAGACCAGCATCCGCTCGTCGGCGAGCCGGCGTTGGCGCGGCGCCGAGACTCCCGAACAGGCGGCCGAGCTCAACATGGTGCTGTCGCAGAACCGGGCGGAGCGCGCGCGCGTCGAGCTACGAGGCGCGATCGAGCGCATCATCGGCGCGGCGCCGACGCCGCACGGCCGCTACGGCGACGAGGTGAGCGTGCAGGCGATGGGCTCCGAAGAGGCGGCGCTCACGAACGCGGGGCCGGACGACGACTCGCAGGACTTTCGCTGGGTCGATATCGAGATCCGCCGCAGCGTCTACCGCGAAGGCGAGCCGGAGAACCCGCGCTGACATGAGCGAGGAAGATCCTCGGCTCGTCGAGCTGCTCCGCGAATTGGCGCGCGCGCCGCCGCGGCCCGTCGACGCCCGCCTGCTCGAGCGCAGCCGCCGCCGCGCGCCCACGCGCCCGGCGCGCACGAGAAGACCGCGCCGCCGGTAGCCGTCAGCCGTCGAGCAGGCCCTCGGCGATCGCCAGCTCGCGCAGCCGCTTCTTGAGCCGCTCGAAGCGCTTGCGCAGCGCCGCCTCGTCGGGCCGCTCGCCGCCGGCCGCCAGCACCTCGGCCACCTCGCTCCACGACAGCCCGCGGTCGAAGCGCAGGATGATCATGGTCTGCTCCTCGGGAGCGAGCGCGCGCCGCAGCCGCTCGACGCGCGCCGCCTCGTCGGCGTCGCGGGCCAGCGACGTCCGCGAGCGCACCTCGGCGGCGATGCGCGTCGCCTCGGTGGTCGGCAGCGCCTCGCGCCGCCGGCGATACGGATCCTCCAAGATGCGCAGCGCCGCCTGCCACGCCAGCCGGTGCGTCCACGTCTTGAGCGAGCACTCGCGGCGGAATCCGCGCAGGCTCGACCACAAGCTCTCGGCGAAGCGCGCGAACGCGTCGTCGGCGTCGTCGGCGTCGCGGATCACCGCGCGCAGCCAGCCGAGGATCGACGGGCCCAGCCGCCGGATCGCCAGCGACGCCGCTTCGTCGACGGCGCCGCGCTCGAGCAGCGCACCCACCTCCTGGTCGAGCTGCTCGGCGGACGCATCGGCCATGGCGAACGATTATAATCCCAACATGCCCGATTCGGCGCGCGGCCCGTCGGACGCAGGCTCGCTGCGTTCGCTGCTCGAGGCCGTGGCCGAGGCGCCGGCGGCGATCAACGAGCGGCTCGGCGCCGGCATGATGGTCGGCCGCTATCGGCTGGTCGAGGCGATCGGGCGCGGCGGCTTCGGCGTGGTGTTCAAGGCGGTGGACACCGAGCTCGGGCGCGAGATCGCGCTCAAGCTGCTCAGCTCGCACCGCCGCAGCGCCGACGCCGAGACGCGGCTCATGCGCGAGGCGCAGGCGATGGCGCGCCTGAGCCATCCGAACGTCATCACCATCTACGACGTGGGCGTGTTCGAAGCCGGCGTGTTCATCGCCATGGAGCTCGTCGACGGCGGCACGCTGTCGCGCTGGATGAAGCAGCCGCGCCCGTGGCTGAAGACGGTCGAGACGTTCCTCGGCGCCGGGCGCGGGCTGGCGGCGGCGCACCGCGCGGGGCTGGTGCACCGCGACTTCAAGCCCGACAACGTGCTGGTCGGCCGCGACGGGCGCGTGTGCGTCACCGACTTCGGCGTCGCGCGCATGATGAACGCCGCCGACGACAGCGGCGCGCGCGCGCCCGCCGACAGCGCGCTCGTCGTCTCGCTCACGCGCACCGGGATGCTGCTCGGCACGCCGGCGTACATGGCGCCCGAGCAGATGAACGGCGAGGCCTCCGACGCGCGCGCCGACGTGTTCAGCTTCTGCGTGGCGCTCTTCGAGGCGCTGTATCGCGAGCGGCCGTTCAGCGGCGCCGACGTGCAGACGCTCAAGCAGGCGATCGCCGAGCGCCGCGTGCTCGCGCCGTCGGGGAGCGACGTGCCGGCGCGGCTGCGGCGCGTGCTGGTGCGCGGGCTCAGCGCGGCGCCCGGCGAGCGGCACCAGTCGATGGAGGAGCTGCTCGCCGATCTGGAGGCGGTGGCGCGCGCCGATCGGCGGCGGCGGTTCTTCGGCGCGAGCGCGGCCGGCGCGGGGCTGGTGGTGGCGCTCGCCGCCGGCGGTTGGTCGTGGCTCCGCCCGTCGCATGCGCCCGCGCCGCCGCCTCCGATCGCGCCGGCTCCGACGCCGATCGCGCCGGCTCCGACGCCGATCGCGCCGGCTCCGACGGTGATCGCGCCGCGCGCGCCCGCGACCGGGACGCTCGACGTGCGCGTGAACACCGACGCCGCGCGCATCGAGCTCGACGGCGAGGTGGTCGCCGAGGCCGCGCGCTCGGCGCGCATCACCGTCGAGGCCGCGCGCGAGCACCAACTGCGCGTCTCGGCCCCCGGCTTCCGCCCGCTCGAGCGCAAGCTGCGCGTCGGCCCGAACGCCACGGTGGAGACCGCGGTGTCGCTCGCGCGCGTCGAGAAGCCGGCGCCGCGCCCATCGCCCGCGCCCGAAGATCCGAACGGCGCGATCGATCCCTATCGTCAGAACGGACAGCCGCTGCACGAGAAGCACGCCGCGCCCGTCACCGAGTGAACGTTCCCGCTGCCGCTGAGCTGCGGGCTCGGCTCCGCCGCGCCGCAGAAGATGTCGGCGTCGCGCATCCCGCTGAAGGTGTTGTCGCTCATCGTGCCGATGTGATCGATCCCGTACCAGCCGATGCCGATCCAGCCGTCGCGCAGGGTCGTGTGGCTCACGGACACGTGATCGCCCGGCGCGTCCATCTCGATGTTGGAGCCCTTGCCCATGGTGCCCGGACACTGCGAGATGTCGCAGTCGCTGATGATGTGGCCCGCGCCCGCGCCCGCCGTGTCGACGTAGACGCAGATGACCGTGCTGCTCCCGCCGACGATCTTGCAGTTCTGGATCTGGTTGGCCGTCCCGTCGAGCACGACGGTGACCGTCACGCCGCGCGGCGGATACGGCGCGCTGCCGGTCAGCGTGGCGCCGCCGCAGTCGAGCGTCTGCGCGCCGATCAGCACGAACGGCAGCGTCTCGTCGGGCGCCTGGTACGTGCCGGGCGCGAGCACGATCGGACCGGGCGCGTAGCCGAGCGCGAAGGTGAGCGTCTTGTTGGCGCAGACGCCGGTGCCGCCGCCGTGGCGCATGTCGTCGCTGCCGTCGAGCGGATCGACGAACGCCGGCTGCGTCGTCGTCGGCTGCGGGCACTCGAGCGCGCCGACCGACAGCGTCTCGACGGTGCACGACGGCGCGAGCGCGAACCGGCCGGTGGCGCTGCCGGTGCGCGAGCCGCCGGCGAGGGTGTCGACACGCACCTGGAGCATCGCGCCCGGCGAGTAGTCGGGGAGGTCGATCTCGAGCGTCTCCGACGCGCCGGCCCGCGCGCGCTCGAGCGGGTGGCGCTGCTCGGGCGCGCCGTCGAGCGACAACACCACCTCGAGCGAGGTGGCGTCGGCCGCCGCGCCGAGAAACGTGAGCTCGAGGAACAGCGACGACGGTTTGCAGGGCGCGCCGCGGCAACCGGCGGCGACGGCGAGCGCGAGCGCGAGCCGCTTCACGGCTTCCACGCCACCGAGCCCAGCGACGGCGCCGGCGGCCCGCCGCTCGACAGCCCGACGCCGAGCCCGACGCCGGCGGCGACCACCACGACGCCGACGGCGGTCCACAGCCACCACTGTTTATAGAGCGGCCGCCGCGCCGGCGCGCTCGACGGCGGCGCCACCAGCTCCGGTCGCGCGGACGGCGCCGGCGAAGGCGCGGTCGCCGGCGGCGGTGCGATCGGCGCGGGCGGCGCTTCGGTCACCGCCGGCGGCGCCGCTTCGATCACCGCCGGCGGCGGCGCCGTCACGCTCGGCTCGGGCGGCCGCGCGCACCGCTCCATCTCGGCGATGAACCCGTCGACGAGCGTGCGATTGGCCGCGTCCGGCGCCTCGCGCACGTAACGCCGATAGTGCTCGAGCGCCCGATCGCAATCGCCGTCGAGCCGATACGCCTGCGCGATATCGAACAACAACACCGGCAGCCGCCGCAGCGCGAACGACGCCTCGAACGCCTCGATCGCCTGCCGATAGTGCCCACGATTGAACTGCGCCAGCCCCTCGTCGGAGAGCTGACGCGCGCGGCGTACGTCGTCCGGCGCCTGCGCGTGCGCCGGCGCGCCCGAGAGCAGGAGCAGCACGACCGCCGCGCGCGTCCCCATCCGCGTCTAGAAGTCGATGTCGTCGCCGGCACCCGGCTTGGCGAACTCGGCTCCGTAGCGCTGCATCAGCTCGGGCATGCGCGTGGCGAGCGTGAAGTCGGTCATCATCTTGCCGCCCCAGTGCGCGCCGATGGTGGCCCAGTCGTTCACCGTGAGCCCGTACTTCTTCAAGATGGTGATGGCGTCCTTGCCCTGCGCCGCGCCCGCGTTCTGGTGGCTCATGATCTTTATATAGAGCTCGAAGTCGCCCATCACCTTCTCGAGCGCGCCGCCCGCAGGGGCCGCCGGTTTCGCCGCGCCGCCGGCCGCGAACCGGCCGATGTTCGGATTGACGAACGCGTTGCCGTAGACGGTGGTGATGGCGAACGTGGTGTCGCGGCTCATGCGCCCCATCCACTCGGCCGACACCGCGTCCCACACCGGCTTCTCGACGCCGAGCACCTTCAGCACCGACGCGAGATCGTTCCCGCTCGCGATCTTGGCGTTGGCGCCCGCCCAGTCCTCCATCGAGATCCCCTGAATCGGATCGAGCAGCCCGCCCGACTTGGCGGCGGCGATGTTCGCGCCCATCTCCTCTTTCTGGATCTCGTTGGCGGCGTCGAGCGCCTGCTGCGCCTTCTTGTCGGCGCGCCGCTTGAGATCGTCGAACTCGAGCCGCAGGCCGAGCGCGTAGTCGCGGTAGCTGTACAAGTTGTTTTTCTTGAGCTGGTACTGCGCCGCCATCGCGTTCAGCTCGGCGTCGGAGGCCGCCACCATCGAATCGATCAGCCGCGTCGTCACGTCGTCGACGCGCTGGAGCGCCTCGTGCTTGGGCACGCCGAGCGTCTTGTACGCCGCCTTGGCGCGCCGCTCGCGTCCGCTGGCGGTGGCGTTGAGATCGATCCAGCCGCCCTCGCCTTCGCCGGGATAGCAGAGCCACGGCTCGAGCTCGCCGATCTGCGCCGGATCGAGATCGGGCCAGCTCAGGTCCGCGCCCGCCGAGCGCGTGTAGTCGTACGACGCGCGCCCGCCCTGCACGTTCGCGATCCCCTGATCGATCGCCTTCTGTCCCTGCGGCGTTTTGTCGTGGTCGCTGAACTTGTGATAGCTCGGACCCTTCATCGCGTCCTGAATGCGCGCGTCGCGCTCGCGGCCCTTCTGCTCGCGCAGCTTCTCGGCGTCGGCCAGCTTCTTCTCCAGATCGTCCATCGGATCCTCCTAGAGCTTGGACAGGATTTCTTGCTTCTTCGCCTTGTACTCGGCTTCGTCGATCAAGCCGGCGTCGAACAGCTTCTTCAGCTTGCCGAGCTTCTCCGCCGGATCGTCAGCGACGGGAGCGGGAGCGGCGGGCGCGGCGCTCGGCTGCTGCTGCTGCGCGAACAGCTTGGCCGCCTCCATCCCGAGCCCGAGCTGCATCCCGACATTGCCGCCGCCGGTGTTGCGCGCCAGGTCGCGGATCGCCTGGAGCTGCTGATACTGCGCGTAGTCGACGCCGAGGCTGCGGATGCCCTGCGCCTCGGCGGTCATGTCGGAGATCTTGCCGATGCGCTCCTGCGTCGCGGCGTCGAAGCTGGTCCCTTCGATGCGGAAGTCGAGGAGCTGAAAGCCGAGGTCGTCGAAGATCGGCGCCACCTGCTGCCGCGCGTGCGCCGCGATCTCCGAGCGGTGCTTGTCGATCTCCACATAGGAGAATCCCGCGTTGGCGAGATAGGTGCTGATCGGCTCGCCGATGCGCGACAGGATCACGCGCTGAATCTCCTGCGCCGTATAGACGTGCGCGCCCGCCACCACCTTGCGAAAGAACTCGTCGGGCCGGCTGATCTGGAACGAGTAGTTGCCGAACGCGCCCAGCCCGACGGGAAAGCGATACTGCGGATCGAGATACGTGATCGGCGACGGCGTGCCCCAGCGGCGGTTGAGGAAGCTCGCCGAGCGGAAGAAGTAGATGCCGACTTTGTGGTGCGACTCGAAGTTGTAGAGCGCGTTCTTGATGCTGGTCCAGAACGGCACGTTGTCGGTGCGGAGATCGTAGACGCCCTCGCTGGCGAACGTGGTCTCGAGCCGCCCTTCATAGAGGAACAGGCAGCCCTGGCCGGGACCGACGATCAGCTTCGAGGCGTTCTTGATCTCGTCGCCGCTCTGGGTCCAGCGATCGAACAGGAGCTCCGGCGCCGGGTCGATCCACTCGATGATTGATCGCAGTTGGCTTCGCACGTCCATGGTGGCCTCGCTACGCGATGGATTGAATGAAGGCGTCGAGCTTCGCCTGGCGATCCTTCTCGAGGTCGCGCTCGTATTCCGGGATCCAGCGGACGCGCGCCCGCAGGTAGATCTCGACGTAATCGCGATACAGCTTCGTTCGCTCGAGCGCCGACGCGCGGCGCTGCTCGGCGTCGAGGAGCGCGAGGTGCGCCGGCAGCGCCTCCTCCTCCGCCAGCGCGTGCACCGCGAAGAACTCGACCGAGCGCGCGATCATGCCCGGCTCGAAGGTGTTGACGGTGCGGCAGTAGTCGCACGTGACGTAGTAGGAGCGGAAGAACTGCGCGCGCACCGGCAGCGGCGCCTGGCACTGCGTGCAGGCGAACTGCCGCTCGAGCACCTGGCGCGCCTCGTCGAGGATGCGGCGCGCGGCGGCGGCGGCGATCTCCACCTCGGCGCGGCGCTGCGCCTGCTCCATCGCGCGCCGCCGCTCGGCGCCGCGCTCGCGCTCCTGGTCGAGCACCGCGTAGCGATCGGCCGCGTCGCCGAGCGCGGCTTCGAACGCCGCCTCGACCTGCGTCGACCACGTCTTGTCGATCTTGTGGATCAGCTCGCCGCACTGCACGCGCACCGCCGTCAGCGCGTTCGTGAACGGGATCGGATCGAACCGGCGCAGCTCGACGAGCAGCGGCAGCGCCTGCGCCGATTGCGAGAGCAGCTCGCGCTGGCGCGTCTCGAGCTTGTCGAGAAACGACTCCCAGCGCGCGCGGGTCGGATCGATCGAGGACGAGGAGGTCACGAGGGCGCCTAGAAATCGTTTCCGCAGTAGTCGCAGCGCGTGAGGTCGGTGCCTTCCGGGCGCGCGGCCCCGCACGTGCGGCACACGCGCGTCTCGACGCCGGCGCGCACCGTCTCGGGCGCGTCGTCGGCCGTGGCGTTGGCCAGGATTTGCGCGAGCAGGTCGCTGGATACCGGAGGCTTTGGCTCGGCCATGACTCCCCCAACGGCAGCATACCCGAGCGCGCCGCGATTTAATACCGGGCCGTAGTACGATGCGGCGATGCTCATCATCAGACGGCTCCTACCGCTCCTCCTGCTGCTGGCGGCGCGGCCGGCGGCGGCGCACAACGTCCGCTTCACCATCGTCTCCGCCCGGCTCGACGGCGCGCGCCTGCCGTCGGGGCTCGAGCGCGGAACCTCGTACACCTCGGACCTCACGTGCGTGGCGCTGCCGGGACTGCGCGCGCTCGGCGACTTCTGCGCCAGCGGCAAATTGCCGCAGGGCGCGTCGGCCGTCGATTCGCTGGTGCGCGTCGAGATCAAGGACGCGGTCATCCGCACCTATCCCATCCCGGCGTCGCTCACGCCGACGTGGCAGTACTCGGCCATGCTCGACACCGACTACCTCACCGGCAAAGACGACGCGCGCTTCGTGCTGCTCGACTACGAGCCCGACGGCAGCGAGAAGAAGCTCGGCGACGCGCTGGTGCCGCTCAAGACGTTGCTCAAAGCGGGCACGCACACCGTCAAAGCCGGGCCGCACTCGCTCACGTACCAGATCGAGACGCTGCGCGACGACGCGGCCCCGCGCACGTACGCGCTTCGCGTGCCGGGCGATCGGCAGGTCGTCGAGCTGGCGCGCGCGGCCAAGGTGGCGGCGCAATCGGCGTCCGGCGGCTACGTGCTCATCCCGCTCGCCGAGGGAGAGATCGTCGAGGTGACGGCGAGCGGCAAGGTGCAGCCGAGCGCGAAGAAGCATCCCGAGCGCGTCGCCGGCCCCGACGGCATTCCGACCATTCAAACCAAGATCCAGTTCAACCAGCCGGGCTTTCGCGGCTGCGCCGGCTGCGATCACGCCGCGCTCATCGCCGTGATCGGCACGACCCGGCTCGTGATCGGCTCCAAAAAGAAATTCACCGTCGAGAAATCGGGGCTGCTCGTCATGGGCGTCAACGACGTGAAGGTCGAGGACAACGCCGGCGGCTTCGACGTGAAGGTGACCGTCTCGGCGCCCGAGGTGACGCCGGCCGCGATCGCGCCGTCGACCAAGAAGGGCTCCGCCTCCGACGCGCCGGGCGCGGCCATCGACCCGCGCGTGGTCGAGCAGATCGTCGACGCGCACGGCGCCGAATTGGACGCGTGCGCCGCCGATCAGCCGAACCCGTACGGCGACGTGGTGCTGTCGTTCGTCATCTCCGCCGACGGTTCGCTCGTCGGCGTCAACGTCGAGAAGGCGTCGCCCAACCTCAAGGCCGCGGGCGAGTGCATGCGCAAGAAGGCGCTGGCGTGGCGCTTCCCCGCGCCGCGCGGCGTGGTGACGGTGCGTTACCCGGTGAGCTTCTCCGCCGGCGGCTAGCCGGCCGGCAACCTGATACGCTCGCGCCATGCGACGTCTTTGGTTGGCCGCCGCGCTGCTCGGCGCGTGCGGCCCGGCGAAACAACCCGATCGCGTGCCCGGCACGCGCGCCCCGCTCACCGCGGCGTGCGATCCGCTCGACACCACGCGCTGCCTCCTGCCGTGGCCGTCGAGCACGTACACGATCGTCGACGCCACCACGCCGACCGGCGTGCGCCTCGCGGTGCAGTCGTCGTCGCTGCCGATCAGCGACGACACGGCGTCGCTCGACCGCGACGACGGCTTCTCGGTGGTCACGCCGCTCGCGGTCGGATTTCCCACCGCGGTCGATCACACGCTCGACGGAATGAAGAACGCCACCGCGGTGCGGCTGTTCGTGGCGCAGCCCGGCGCGTCGCTCGGCCAGGAGGTGCCGCTGCGCCTCACGCTGGTGGTCGACGACTCGGCGCCGCCGATCGCCGGGATGATCGTCGCGTACCCGATGCTGCCGCTCGCCTACGACACCGACTACGTGGCGGTGGTGCTCGACGACGTGCGCGCCGACGACGGCACGGCGTTCCATCCCGACCGCGCGGTGCGCGTGGCGCTCGCGCTCGACGGCGCGGCGACCGACGCCGAGGCGGCGCTCGTGGCCTATCACGCGCCGACGCGCGCCCTGCTCGCCAAGGTCGGCGTCGACACGCGCCACGTCCTGCGCGTCTGGGACTTCACCACCCGCTCGGCGGCCAGCGTCTCGGGGCCGCTCGGCGCCATGCGCGCCGCCGCCGCCGCCGCCGCGAAAGCCGGCCAGCTCACCATCACCGTCGACAGCGCCATGCCGTTCACCGACGGCAGCGCCATGGACGTGCGCGGCCACGTCGACGGCCTGCCCGCCTACGCCGGCGCGAACGGCTGGCTGTCGATCGACCAGAACGGCACGCCGAGCGCCGTCGGCACCACCAGCGCGCCGTTCCGCGCGGTCGTGCCCAAGGGCACCGGCGACTATCACATGGTGATCTTCGGCCACGGCACCGGCGGCACCGTCGACGACACCACGTTCGACGCCGAGATCGTCGGCGCCGGCGCCGGCAAGCTCAACCTGCAGTGGAACGGCTGGACCGACACCACCACGGTGAAGACGCTCGCCAGTTTTTCGAACATCCTCGCCGGCACCGACGCGTCGACGGCGAACCTCTGCCAGTCGCTGGCCAACGAAGCCGCGCTGGCGGCGCTCCTGCCCGGCGCGCTCGGCGACGTGCTCGCCGCGCCGACGGTGGGCGGCGTCGCCAACCTCGCGGCCGGGCGGCGCCCCGACACCACGACGCCGATCTACGCCGGCGGCTCGCTCGGCGGCACGCTCGGCTACGTGGTCGCGCTCGTCGACGCCGACCTCCGCTTCGCCGTGCTCAACGTGCCCGGCGCCGGCTGGACGCGCTTCGCCTATCCGTCGGTGTTGTGGAAGACGATCAGCATCATCTTCACCAACTACGGCGCGCTCGACCAGGCGCTGGCGCTGGCGATCACGCAGAACAACTGGGACGCCGTCGACGGCGGCGCGTGGGCGGCGCTGTCCACGCGCAGCGACACGTTCTTCCTCGAGCAGGAGAGCATCGGCGATCCGGTGCTGCCCAACGTCGGCACCGAGCTGGTCGCCGCGTCGAGCCACGCGGTGCAGGTCGCGGCGGTGCTCGATCCGATCACCGGCGTGATGCCGGTGCCGGGCGGCGCGACCCAGACGGCGATCACGCAGTTCCGCGTGCCCTCGTCGGTGACCGCGGCGCTCGACATCCACGGGTTCGCGGCGCAGGGCACGCCCGCCGGCGTCGCGGCGCGCCAGCAGATCTCGGCGTTCATCCAGTCGGTGTGGGCCGGCGCGCCGCGCATCGACGTGCCGCCGTCATGCCCGAATCGCAGCTGCGATTTTTCCGCGCAGTGAGCCGCGGCCGGCGAATCGTCACCGCTTCTCCGAGCAGACGTGCACGTCCCTCGGCACGGAGATCGTGCGAAGCTGCTCGTCGTCGAGCTCCGGGTTCGGCGCCAGCGTTCCGATCTCGACGTCTTTCACCTGGAAAAGGGCGCGGCCGAGGAACCCATGATACGGGGTCTCTTTCACCGCCTCGAGCGCGAGCTGCTTCGGCGGCAACTGGCCGTTGGCTCGCGCCAGCCTCGCGTACGCGGCCTGGAAGTATTTCAAGTTGAACCAATCCATCTGATCGCGGCGCTGGGTGATCGGGAGCCGGAACTGCTGCTCGTAGATCTGGTTCTGCAGCTTGGCGCAGTAGTCGGTGAGCGGCGACCCCTTGATCCTGAATTTGATGATCTGGTTGTTCAGGCCCCGAATGCGATTGTCGACGGTCAGCTCCGCCTGCCGCACTCCGTCCTTCAGCTTGTACTCGGCGCGTCCGAAGTGGAACGAGCCCGCGCCTTGAATGTCGACCCGGAAGAGTATCTTCTTGCTCGGGTCGCCGTTGTCGGTGATGTCGGCGTGGATCGCGGACTGCTCGACCTCGACCTCGGTGGAGTGCTGCTGCTGCGCCGCCGGTTTGCTCCCGCCGGCCCTGAGCATGCGGAAGACGCGCGCGTCGCTCAGCTTGGCGGCGATCGGCGGCGCCTTGCGCGTCGCCTTGTCTTGCTTCTCTTCGCCGTCGTGTTTGTCGCCGCCGCTTTTTCCGCCGGGCTCGCCGTGCAGCTTTTCGGTGGCGTCGTCGGCCACCGCGTCGGCCTCCTGCTCCGCCGGATCGGCGGGATCGGACACCTGGTGGTGCTCGCCGTCGGCGTCGAGCGCGCCGCCCTCGTGCGGCTCCTCGGCGGCGGACTCGGTCTTGCGCTGCACGCCCGAGCGCCGGCCCTGCACCGCGTGCGTCAGCTCGTGCGCCAGCAGCCGATCGCCTTCGCGCGTCCCGGGGTTGAACTCGCCGCGCGCGAAGTGGAGGTCCTGCCCGACGGTGAATGCGCGCGCGCCCATCTGGCCGGCGGCCTCGGCCGAGTCGCCGCCGGTGTGCACGCGGACCTCCGACAGGTCGGCGCCGAGCTGCGGCTGCATGCGCGCGCGCACGTCGCCGCCGAGCGGCGCGCCGCTGCCGTCGGGAATGACGGCGGGACCAGCGGCGCCGTCGCGCGCGGCCTTACGCTGCACCCTGCGCCTGCGCAGCGCCAGCTCGCGCCGATGCTCCGACGAGCCCGACTCGGTCTCCGCGTCGACCTCGGAGCGGGAGTCCTCGGAGCCAGGCGTGCGATCGCGATCGCCGGCGTTCGCCATGCGCACTATTATAGCAAGCCCTCGCCGCCGTGGCTCGACGCCGTACCTGCGGCAAAATGCCGCAGGTTGCACCGCGGGTGCGCAGACCTATGAAGGAGTGATCATGAGCGCAGAAGGTGGAGACCAGCCGCTCGCCGGACCGGACCTGGCCGCGGGCATCGCGCTCGACGACGTTCCCGAAGGCGGCACGCTCGTCGGTCACGCGGGCGGCGAGGCGGTCGTGCTGGTGCGCCGCGGCGGCGAGGTGCTGGCGGTCGGCGCGACCTGCACGCACTACTCGGGTCCGCTCGGCGAGGGGCTGGTGGTGGACGATCAGATCCGCTGTCCGTGGCACCACGCCTGCTTCGATCTGCGCTCGGGCGAGGCGATCGGCGCGCCCGCGCTCAACCCGATCGCGTGCTATCACGTCGAGCTGCGCGCGGGGCGCGTGGTGGTGCGCGGCAAGCTGGAGCCCGAGCCGCGCACCGCGGCGGGCGTCGGTCCGCCGTCGGTGGGGATCATCGGCGCGGGCGCGGCGGGCAACGCCGCCGCCGAGCTGCTGCGCCGCGAAGGCTACCTCGAGCCGATCACCATGCTCGGCTTCGAGGGCCCGGTCGATCGGCCGAACCTGTCCAAGGACTACCTCGCCGGCACCGCGCCCGAAGAGTGGCTGCCGCTGCGTGGCGCCGACTTCTATCGCGAGCATCACATCGAGCTGGTGACCGGCGTGCGCGCGGTCGCGCTCGACGCGGCGAAAAAATCGGTGCGGCTCTCCGACGGCAGCGAGCGCGCGTTCGGCGCGATCGTGCTGGCGACCGGCGCCGAGCCGGTGCGGCTGGCGATCCCGGGCGGCGACGGGCCGCAGGTCCACTATCTGCGCTCGCTCGCCGACAGCCGCGCGATCATCGCCGCGGCGGCGAACGCCAAACGCGCGGTGGTCATCGGCACCAGCTTCATCGGGCTCGAGGTCGCGGCCTCCCTGCGCACGCGCGGGCTCGAGGTCGACGTGGTCGGCCCCGACGCGCGGCCGCTCGAGCGCGTGCTCGGCCCCGAGGTCGGCGACTTCGTGCGCGCGCTGCACGAGGCGCACGGCGTGCGCTTTCACCTCGGGCAGAAGCCGGTCGCCATCGACGCGCGATCGGTGACGCTCCCGAGCGGCGCCGCGCTCGAGGCCGACCTGGTGGTCGCCGGCATCGGCGTGCGGCCGGCGCTCGCGCTCGCCGAGTCGGCGGGGCTCACCATCGATCGCGGCGTCGTCACCGACGAGTACCTGCAGACGAGCGCGCCCGGCATCTACGCCGCGGGCGACATCGCGCGCTGGCCCGACGCGCGATCGGGCCGCTCGATCCGCGTCGAGCACTGGGTGGTCGCCGAGCGCCAGGGCCAGGCGGTGGCGCGCAACCTCGTCGGCCGCAAGCAGCCGTTCCGCGCCGTGCCGTTCTTCTGGAGCCAGCACTACGACGTGCCGATCAATTACGTCGGCCACGCCGAGCGGTGGGACCGGATCCAGATCGCCGGCAGCCTCGCCGCGAAGGACTGCCTCGTCGCGTACCGCGAAGGCGGCCGCATCGCGGCGGTGGCCACCGTCTACCGCGATCGGCAGAGCTTGCAGGCGGAGGCGGCGTTCGAACGCGACGACCAGCCGGCGCTCGAGGCGCTCCTGCGCTGAGCGCCGCGTTTTCCGATGGGCGTGGTGCTCTACGACTGGCCCTTTGTCGCGCTCGCGGGCGGACTCGTCGGGGCCGCGCTGCTCCTCGCGGACGCTGTGGCGCGACGGCATCCTCGACGGGCGCCGCCTGGCGGCGGTGATCGCGAGCGGCGTGGCGCTGCACGTCGTGCTCGCGGGCGGCGTGCTGGCGTACGGACGCGGCCTGATTCCGCGCGACGCGAATCTGGCCATTCAGCTCGCCAACGGGTTCGTGCCGCTCGTCTTCGCGATCATCGTGCGCAAACCCGCGCGCTGATCAGCGCTTCGAAACGCGGCGAATCATCCGGCCGGCGGCGCGCGCCACCCACGCGCGAGGCAGCAGCCGGACCAGAACGTAGACGAAGCGATTTGCGAATCCCGGAATCACCAGCCCGCGGCGTCCGATGCCGTCGAGCGCCGCCCGGGCCACCGGCGCGGGCGGCATCATCTTGAACGGCACCTTGTCGGGATCCACGCCGGTGCGGCGCGGGCCTTCGGTGTCGGTCGAGCCGGGGCAGAGCGCGATCACGTCGACGCCGTGCGGGCGCAGCTCTTCGCGCAGCCCTTCGGCCAGCAGCAAATCGAACCCCTTGGTGGCGCTGTACGCGGCGCTGCCGGGCAGTCCCTGAAACGCCGCGGCCGACGACACGACGATCACGCCGCCGCGCTTCCTCGCCACCATCGCCGGCGCGAAGGTGTGCGTCAGCTCGACGGGCACGCGGCAGTTGAGCGCGATCATGCGGCGCTGCTCGTCGAGATCGATCGCGAGGAAGTCGCCCTTGAGACCGAAGCCGGCGTTGTTGACCAGCAGCCCGACCTCGAGGCCGGCGGTCGCCTCGACGAGCGCCGCGCACGCGTCGGCGCGCACCAGGTCGAGCTCGACGGCGCGCGCCTCGATCCCGTGCGCGTGCGTGAGCTCGGCGGCCAGCGCTTCGAGGCGATCGCGGCGGCGGGCGACCAGGACGACGTGCAGCCCACGTGCGGCAATTTGCCGCGCGAGCTGCTCGCCGATCCCGGACGACGCTCCGGTCACCACCGCCCACGGCCCGTAACGCTCTCGGAACGACGCGCTCATGAAACCCATACTGCATCAAACGGAGCCGCCCGGCTCGACGGGCGGCAGCGATCTTTTGCGCCCTCGCCGCGTACAATGTCCTGCGTGCGCGTCCTCGTCGTGGCGTCGATGCTCTACGGCCTCGCGGCGCCGGCGACGGCCGAGCCGGCCGCGTTCGCGCTGCGCTCGTTCGATCGGCCGCCGCTGCTCGCGGTCACGATCTGGGCGCCGCCGCCGGGGACGCCGGGAAAGTTCGAGACGCTGGTGCTGCTGCACGGCCGCCAGGGCGACGCGCCGGATCCGACGTGGATGGTCGGCCTGCGCCACCAGCCGGCGTTTCAGCGGCGGATCTTGATCGTGCCTTCGCTGCCGAAGCTCGAGTCCGACTGGGCGGACGCGGCGAACACGAGAGTCATCGGCGCGCTCGTCAAAGAGATCGCCGAGCACTATCCCGTCGACCGCGACGCGCTCTACGTCGTCGGTTACTCGGCCGGCGGCTCGCGCGCGCTCAACGTCGCGTGGCGGATTCCGCTGCGGCTCGCCGGGATCGCGTCGCTGGCGGGCGACGTCACGCGGCCCTGGCGCGCGCCGGGCGCGAGCAAGACGGTGCCCGCGCCGAGGCTGCTGCTGGTCTGCATGACCGAAGATCCGGGGCCGCACACGTCGTGCGCGCTCAATGAAGCCAATCGCAAGCTGCTCGAAGCGCGCGGCCTCGAGGGGATCTCGTTTCAAAAAGTCCCGGGCGATCACCAGCTCGATTTCGCGCGCGTGGCCTCGATCCTGGATTCGTGGATCGCGGCCAAGCCGACGCCGTGATCACGGCGTGGCGAGGCTCGGCTCAGCGGTACATTCGGTCGATGCGCTGCTCGGGCGGGCGGCGATCGAGGAGCAGCAGCGCGAGATAGAAGATCCACTCGGCGGGTTTCATCGCCAGGTAGACGGCGTCGGCGAGCGCGCGGCGGCGGATGAAGCGGCTCACCGGCAGGCCGAGGCGATCGTAGGCGCGGCGCGCGAAGCGCCCGAAGCGCGGCCAGCGCTCGTGCAGCAGGTCTTCGAACGCGTTGGCGATCGCGAGCTGGCGATTGACGAGGATGGGCGCGCCGCGACGCCGGCCGAGGCGGAGCGGCCGCACGAGCCACGAGTGGCCCTGCGCGGCGACGGTGCACAGGTAGTGGCAGTCGGCCGGCGGCGGGTGCAGCCTGGCGAACGTCCCGAGGCACGCGTGCGTGAACGCCTGCGCCGCGCCGAACGGATCGGAGGTCACGAGCGCGTGCGCCAGCGCGTAGAGGCCGAGCACCACCGGCGCGCCGGCGAGCACGCGCGGCAGGCTCGACGGCGCGCGCCGCGCGAGCTCCTCGGCGCCCCGCTGCTGCAGGCGCAGCACCGCCGCGCGCGCGAGCAGGAGCGCCGACAGCGACGGCGCGAGCAGCGGCAAACCGATCAGCGGGAACACCAGCGCCGCGCGCGGCAGCATCATGAAGCTGGTTTGCAGCGGCAGGAAATGGATGGCGACGATCGCGTCGAGCGCCGCGCCGGCGAGCAGCAGCGAGCTCAGCGCCAGCTCGGTGCCGGGACGCAGCGCCTCCGGCCGCCGCCGCGAGACCAGATAGGCGAGCGCGGCCAGGCCGTGCAGCGCGTAGATGCCGTAGATCTGCGGCACCGCCAGCGGCCGCCAGATCGCGCCGCACGCGTCCTCGAGACACGTCGGCAGCGCGCGATCGATGAACAGGCCCCACAGCGGCAAACCGACGAGCGCCAGCCACTCCGCCGCCGCGTACAGGCCGCGCCGTCCGAGGCGCCGATTCACCACGCCGAGCACGAGCAGCGCGGCCGCGAGCACGAGCGGGTGATACCAGCCGAGGTTGCCGCTCTCCACGGGATGGCGCCCGCTCAGCCGCTCGCAGAGTCCGCTCACCGTCAGCGCCCACGCGAGCGCGAGGCCGAGCACGAGCCCGATCGTCGCCGCCCGCTGCGCGCGCGTCTCCGCCACGAGAACCTCCATTCCGAATACGCGCGTCGCCCGACAAAGCTGCCGGGCGCGCCGCTCGGCGCTGTTGCCCGCCTGCGCGAGCAGATCTACCCTCGCCGCATGCGCATGTGGCCGCTCGTGGGAGTCGCCGCGTTCCTGGCCGGTGGGTGCCGTCCCGCTACGGCTACTTCGTCGCGGCCGCGCGCGTGGAGCGCGGCGGAGTTCGAGTCGGTCAAGCCGCGCGCGATGCAGGCGCTCGACGAGAACGTCGCGGATCTCGGCGCGGCGGCGAGCGCGATGGAGAAGGAGCTCGGCGCGTTCGTCGAGCGCGCCCTCGCCGCCGACGACGCGGGGCGGCTCACCACCGAAGCGGAGCGCGAGAGCGCGGGGCTCGCCCTGATCTATGGAGCGATGTACGTCCTCCACGACGCCCACCTCGTCGATCAGGGGAAGATCGCCGCCGCGCGTCTCTACGGCGCGCAGGCCGACGCCGCGGCGGTGCGCGCCGAGGGCACGGCTCGCCGTCACCGCGCCGGCGAGCTGTTCGTCCGCGCCCAGCGCCTCAGGCCGAACGACGGACGCATCGCGAGCTGGATCGCGGCGGCGGGCGCGCACGAGCACAGCCTGCCGGGCGGCGAGATCGACGACGCCGACAAGGGGAAGCTGTTCACGGCGATCGAGGTCGATCCGCTCTTCAACCTGTTCACGGCGCTGATCGTCCTGCGCCGGGAGCCGATCGACTCGCCGCGCGGGCGCGCGCTCTTCAAGCGGACGCAGGCGTTCCTCCAGGCGCGGATGTGCAAGGACCTCGTGCCCGGCACCAAGCAGGCGCGGTACTGCACGGACACTCCGCTCGCGCCCGGGAACGAAGAGGCCGCCACCGTGATCCTCGCGGACCTCTACGCGCGAAACGGTGAGGACGCGCTCCGGCGCGGCGACGTGCCGAACGCGATGCCGGCGCTGGCGACGGCGAAGAGCCTGCTCGCGGTGCTCGAGGACGACGCGCATCGCGAGGCCGGCGCGCGCTGGAAGTATCGCCCGCTCGTGGACGCGCGAAGGAAGCGGCTGGCAGCGCTCGCCCCGGGCCAGCACGTGCCCGACGCCGCGTTCTGGAGCTCCGCCGCCTATGAAGGCATGTACACGTGCGCCACGTGCCACGCGAAGTGAGCCGAACCGATCGCCGGGCTCACGCGTGCAGGCCACCGCGGATCAGCGGCTGAAGATGAGGTGCGACTCGGCGTAGGTGGCGTCGAACGCGACCACGAGCGCGCGGCCGTCGACGAGGCGCACGCCGAACGCGAGATCGGCGCTCCTCGTGCCGTGTCCCTCCTGCGCCGTCGTCGACGCCGCGGTCGCGCCCATCCACACCGTGCCCGCCGCGGCGGCGAGCGGCGGCTTCGCGAGCGGGTGCCAGTCGCGCGCCGGCTCGCCGCCGAGCTCGAGCGTGGTCATCTGCTCCGCGAAGCGCGCACGCTCGATATCGGCCTCGAAGTCGTCGGTGTGCGCCAGCCCGGCGAACGACGCCCACATGCGAACGCGCGCGCCGACGGCCGCGCCGATGCGGCCGGGATCGTGCGCGCGGATGGCGCTCCACAGCCGCTTCGCCGCGCCGATCGCCTGCGCGCTCGACGGCGGCGCGGGCGCGCGAACCGAAGCATCCGCCAGCAGCGACGACGGCGTCACGACGAGCGCCACGCCGACCAACGCCCGCAACGCGACACGCTTGAACCGCTTCATGATCCCTCGCTCTGATAGGATGAGCCCAATCGACTGACGAGGAGAAGCCCCATGAAGAAAATCTTGCTGAGCATCGCCACCGCCGCCTGCCTCGCTTCGTTTGCCACGCCCGCATTCGCGCAGGACACGGGCGGCGACAAGGCCCCCGCAAAGAGCAAAGTGAAGTCCACGAAGGAGAAGAAAGAGAAGAAGTCCCCCGAGGCGGAGAAAAAGACGGAGTAGTCACGCGGGCGGCGCGTCGGGCGGCGGCGCATCGACTGTCAATCAGCACCACACCGGATCCCGCCCGCGCTATTTGCCGCTGATAGTCGAGCACGGTATTGGCGCGCTTCAACGTCGCGAGCCCCTCGAGCCGGGCATTTTGCCGCCGCCGCCGGGCAGCTCCACCGGCGCGCCGACGCGCGCGTCGAGGTAGAGACCGTTCGCCACCCGGCGCGGCGGCGCGCGGCCGGCGGCGCTGCGCGCGACCTGGCCGGCCTGCTCGTCGAGGTGCGCGACCAATTGCGCCAGCTCGCCCGCGGTCAGCTCGAGCCATAGCTTGTTGCGCTCGCCGCGAATTCCGGCGCCGTCATCGGCGACCAGAGCGACGCGGATGGTGCTGTAGCTCCCCGCCGACGAGAACACGCGATAGGAGCCGAGCGGACGCGCGCGCAGCTCGCGCAGCGCCGCCGCCATGATTCGATAACCGTCAGCGGTGGATTGGAGCGAGACCGCCCAATCTTCGAACGTGCCGTCGAGGATCCCCTCCTCGACCCACAGCGCCGCCTCGATGCGTTCGCGGTTCTTCGGTCTCACGCGGCCAGGATACTCCCACGGACCTTCATCGGCGCACGCGCGCGCGGCTTGAGCGCCGGCGTCGCTAAAGCGGCGCGCGTGTCCGCCGATGATGAGGACGGTGGGAACGCGTCGCAGACTTCGCTCGCTCGTGCAGGCGTGCACGCTCGGCGCCGCGCTGATGCTCACCGGCGTGACGCGCGCGGAGACCACGGTGCCGATCGATCTACAGGTGGAGCTGCTGCGCAAGGTGGTGCGCTTCGAGCGCGGCTTCGCGTCGCGCGCCGGCGCGCGGGTCGGCGTGCTGCTCGTGGTGCTGCCGGACAGCGCCGCCTCCGAGCGCGCGGCGTCGCAGATCGCCAAGGCGCTCGAGCGCTCGCCCGAGATCGCCGGCAAGCCGATCAAGCTGACCGTGCACCGCTACGCCTCGCCGTCCGCGCTCAAGAGGAGCATCGCGCAGGAGTCGGCGTCGATCGTCTACCTCACGCCCGGCCCCGACGGCGAGCTGGCCGCGATCGCCTCCGCGCTCGAAGGCGTCCAGGTGGTCACCATCTCCACCGACGGCGATCAAGTCGATCGCGGGATCGTCCTCGGCTTCGAGCTGGTGTCGGCTCATCCCAAGATCGACCTCAACATCACCCAGGCGCGCAAACAGGGGCTCGACTTCGACTCCGACCTGCTCCGCCTGGCAAAGGTGGTCAAATGAAACGGCTCGCGACGCTGATCATGAGTGGCGCGATCGCCTTGTTCGGCGGGCGGTCGCAAGCGCAGGACATCGGCGACCTCGAAGGGCTGCTCGGCGAGTCGGTGGTCTCGACGGCGTCCAAGGCGCCCGAGCTGGCGTCGAGCGCGCCGGCGCAGGTCCTCAGCATCACCGCCGAGCAGATGCACGCGTTCGGCATCCGCACCGTCGACGAGGCGCTCAACTTTCTCGGCGTGGCGGTGCACGCGCAGCGGATCCAGGACTCGCTCCAGTACTACGGCACCACCGAGGAGGTGGGCACGCGCGGCGTGATGTTCCGCGACGGCGGCAGCCGCATCCTGGTGCTGCTCGACGGGCACACCACCAACTCGCAGATCGACGGCAGCTCGTACCTCGACGGGCAGCTCGGCGTTCCGCTCGAGCTGATCGATCACGTCGAGGTGGTGATCGGCCCGGGCTCGGTCGTCTACGGCACCAGCGCGTTCCTGGCGGTGGTCAACGTCGTGACCAAGCGCGCGCGCGATCTGCGCGGGCTGCGCGGCACCGCCTCGGTGACGTTGCAGCCGCCGATGGGCGACGATCGCAACCTCACCGGCGTGGGAAACGGCGACAGCCTGGGCGCGATGTACCGGCTCTCGCTCTCGGTCGGCCACGAGTTCACGCTGTTCAAGCGACCGGCGGAGATCGTCGCGCAAGCCGAGTGGGTGGTCGGATCGAGCGGCTCGTTCCGCGTCGGCCCGCAGTACGGATCGTACCCGCTCGGCGTCTTTCCCCTCGGAGACGGCGCGTGGCGCGCCACCGTGTCGAGCCCGGTGAACGCGCCCGCGCTGGTGGCCACGCTGCGCGTCGGCGACTGGCGCTTGCAGGTGCACGTCAATTCGTACGATCGCGGCGCGCCGTTCACCGGCATGGTCGGCGCGCCGGTCAACAACGTGACCACGCGGCACCTCGGGATCGATCTGCGGAACACGACCGCCATCGGCCGCCACTTCACGCTCACGTCGCGCCTCTACCTCGACGCCTCGGAGGCGGTGCTCAAGACGGCGGTTCCGTCGATCTCGAGCGAGTTTCCCGACGGCGAGACGTTCGTCGATCGCAAGCTGTCGCAGTGGATCGGCCTCGAAGAGCAGGGCGTGGTCGACTGGCTGCTCGACGGGCGGCTCATCACCACCGTCGGCTTCGACGTGCGCGGCCGCCGCTCGCAGGCGGTGCTCGGCCACGAGGAGGATCCGCAGACGGGCCGGCCGAGCCAGCTCGCGCCGGTAGGGATCGTCGACGACATCGGCGCGCTCGGCGGCATCTTCGTGCAGCAGACCTATCAGCCGCTCAAGTGGCTCGGGCTCAACGCCGGCTTGCGCGTCGACCTCGATCAGCTGTTCGGCGTGCACGCGTCGCCGCGCGCGGCGGTGGTGCTCACGCCGTTCAAGAACAACACCATCAAGCTGATGTACGCCGAGGCGTTCCGCGCGCCGACGCCGCTCGAGAGCTTCGAGGCGATCCCGTTCGTGCGGCTCAGGCCGGCGTCGAGCCTGCGCCCGGAGGTGCTGCGCTCCGTCGAGCTCGAGCTGTCGCAGCGCTGGTCGAGCGGCCGCGCGGTGCTCAACGGGTTCGTCTCCTTCTATGACGACATGATCGACGACCGCGTGCCGACGGGCGCGGAGTACAACGCGGCGCTCGCGTCGGGCGCGGCGTCGACGATCGTGCCCGCGTCCGGCTACCAGGTGCTCGACAACATGGAGACGATCCGCGCCTGGGGCGGCTCGCTCACCGTCGAGCAGCGGTTCCGGCGCGGGCTCTCCGGCGGGTTCAGCGCGATGCTCTCGCGGACCGAGCTGCACGACAAGGACAACGACACCGTCAGCATCGAGCTGACGCCGAGCTGGTTGGCCAGCGCGCACGTGCTGTGGCAGCCGCATCCGGACGGGTTCTCGCTCGGCGCGGCGGTGCAGCTCCTCGGCGCGCGCCTGCCGTACCTGTCGAGCTACGCGCCGCCGGCGGCGATCGTCCAGGCGCCGAGCGCCGACGTGCGGCTCACCGCCACCGTTCCCATTCCGCTCGTGCGCGGGCTCTCGACGCGCTTCATCGCCGACTACAACACCGACGGGCGCGCGCCCATCCAGGTTGGGGGCCCCTCGTCGCAGGCGCCCAACGCGGCGGCCGAGCTGTTGCCGCTGCCGCGCGCCTTCTTCATGGCGGAGGTCCACTATGAGCACTAACAAGCTGCTGCTCGCGCTGGCCGCGATCGTCTCGCTCGCCGGCTGCATCGACTGGTCGCTCGACGAACGGCCGCTGCCGGATATGCTCGACTGCACCTATTCGGGCGCGGCGGCGCGTTACCCCGACGTCTGCGGCCTCGACGGCGCCCCGCTCGCCGACGGAGGCGCGGCGAATGGAGACTGAGCCGCCGCGCGCGCGCTTCGTCTCGGTCGGCGTCAAGCTCACGGTCGCCACCATCGCGCTGCTCGGCGGCGTGACGGCGGCGGTGTTCTTCGGGCTGAGCGGCTTCGAGCGCGAGCGCATGCTCTCGGCCAAGGAGCAGGCGGCGCGCGCCGTGGGCGAGCTGTTCCTGCGCTCGGTGTCGACGCCGATCGTATTCGACGATCCGACGGGCATTCACGACTCGGTGGCGCACCTCGGCCTCGATCCCGAGGTGCTCGGCGTCGAGCTGTGGCGAGTCGGGCCGGCGCGCGAGCCGGGCGCGCCGCTCGCGTCGCAGCTCCGCGGCCCCGGCGAGCCGAGCGCGGGCGCGCGCTGGATCGACGCGCCCGCCGTCGAGCGGCGCGCCGACCGCGTGGTGTTCCGCGACGTCGTGCGCGATCCCGATCGCAAGGTGATCGCGCTGGCGGCGGTGCAGTTCTCGCTCGCGCGCGAGAACGCGGCGTACACGGCGCTGCGCCAGCGCATCCTCGTCACCGCGGCCGGCGTGGCGGCGGTGCTGGTGCTGATCTTGTGGGGCGTGAGCCGGCGATCGATCGTCGGCCCGCTCGGCCGGCTGCTGCGCGCGGTGCGCCAGGTGGAGAACGGCCAGCACGTCGAGCTGTCGAGACGCAGCGCCAACGACGAGGTCGGCCGACTGGCCGACGCGTTCGGCCGCATGGCCGACGCGGTGGTGCGGCGCGAGCGCGACATCGCGCGGCACAACCAGGAGCTCGCCGCCAGCGAGGCCAGCCTGGCGGCGGTCATCGACAACACCGGCGACGCCATCTGGTCCGTCGACGAGGAGCTGCGCCTGGTGGCCGTCAACGCCGCGTTCGCCCGACGCTGGGGCGGCGGTGAGCGCGGGCTCGCGGGGCAGCCGGTCGAGCGCTACATCCCGGGCGCCGACTGGGCGGCGCGCTACTCGCGCGCGCTCGCCGGCGAGCAGTTCGTCCTCGAGTTCACCGAGGGCGAGACCTGCCTCGAGGTCTCGTTCAATCCGATCCGGCGCGGCGACGCCGTCGTCGGCGTGTCGCTGTTCGCGCGCGACGTCACCGAGCGCGAGTACCAGCGCCGCAAGCTCGACCAGGTGAACAAGCAGCTCCTCGAGGCGTCGCGCAAGAGCGGCATGGCGGAGGTGGCGACCGCGGTGCTGCACAACGTCGGCAACGTGCTCAACAGCATCAACGTGTCGGCGCACGTGGTGGAGGAATTGTTCCGGCACTCCAAGATGGGCGGCTTGAGCAAGGTGGTGGCGCTCGTCGACGAGCACGCCGGCGATCTGGGCGGCTGGTTCGCCAGCGGCGACGCGCGCGCCCGGAAGGTGCCCGAGTACCTGCGCGTCCTCAGCGGCGCGTGGGACGGCGATCAGCGGCGCATCGGCGACGAGCTGGAGTCGCTGCGCAAGAACATCGACCACGTCAAGGTCATCGTCAGCATGCAGCAGTCGCACGCCAGGTTCGGCGGCGTCGTCGAGCCGGTGGCGCTCGCCGAGCTGCTCGACGACGCGCTCTTGCTCCACGGCTCCTCGCACCAGCCGCACGAGCTCGAGGTGACGCGCCGCTACGCCGAGCTGCCGCCGCTGCTCCTCGATCGCCACAAGGTGATGCAGATCGTGACCAACCTGCTGTCGAACGCGCGGCGCGCGGTGTGCGAGCGCCCGCCGAGCGCGCGGCGCATCAGCGTGCGCTCGGCGCGCGCGGGCGAGGAGCAGCTCGCGATCACGGTCGAGGACAACGGCGTCGGCATCCCGGCGGAGAACCTGGCGCGCATCTTCGAGAACGGCTTCACCACCAAGAAGGACGGACACGGCTTCGGCCTGCACTCGAGCGCCTGCGCGGCGATGGAGATGGGCGGCCGGCTGAGCGTGCGCAGCGACGGGCCCGATCGCGGCGCGACCTTCACGCTGACGATCCCGATGAAGCTCGCCGCCGACGCCGGCGTCGCCGTCTCCTCGCGCGCGTGACGCCGAACGTAACCGCGGCGCGAAAGCGGCGTACCATCCTCGACCCAAGAGGGAGGGGACGATGGAGATCAATCAGGACAAGCTGAACGCGTTCATGGGACAGATGATCGGCCACATGAGCGGCGCCTCGATCTGCTGCGCCATCTGGCTCGGCGACGAGCTCGGGTTCTACCGCGAGCTGCGCGGCTCGGGCGCGCGCACCGCCGACTCGCTCGCCGACAAGACGAAGTGCAACCGCCGCCTCGTGCGCGAGTGGCTCGACGGGCAGGCCGCCGCCGGCCTCGTCGCCTACGACGCCGCACGCGACACCTACGAACTCGGCGCCGAAGCGGCGATGGCGCTCGCCGACGACTCCTCGCCGGTGTTCGTGGCGCGCGGGATGAACGCGATCGGCGCGATGTTCATGGACGTGCAGAAGGTCGCGCGCGCGTTTCGCGGCGACGGCGCCCTGGCGTGGGGCGAGCACCATCCGTGTCTGTTCTCGGGCACCGAGTGGTTCTTCCGCACCGGCTACCGCGCGTTTCTCGCCACGACCTGGATCCCGGCGCTCGACGGCGTCGACGCCCGCCTCAAGCGGGGCGCGCGCGTCGCCGACGTCGGCTGCGGTCACGGCGCGTCGGTGGTGGTGATGGCCGAGGCGTATCCCGAGTCGAAGTTCTTCGGCTTCGACTTCCACGCTCCGTCGATCGAGACGGCGCGCGCGCGCGCGAGCGAGGCGGGCGTCGCCGCGCGCACCACGTTCGAAGTGGCGAGCGCCAAGAGCTACGCCGGCGAGTACGATCTGATCTGCTTCTTCGACTGCCTGCACGACATGGGCGATCCGGTCGGCGCCGCCCGCCACGCGCGCGAGCGGCTGGCGCCCGGCGGCACGGTGTTCCTCGTCGAGCCGTTCGCCGTCGACGGGCGCGCGCAGAACATCGCGACCAACCCGATGGCGGCGATCCTCTACAACGCGTCGTCGTGCGTGTGCACGCCCAACTCGCTCTCGCAAGAGGTCGGCGCCGGCCTCGGCGCGCAAGCCGGCGAGGCGCGCCTGCGCGGCGTCTTCGAGGAGGCCGGGTTCAAACATTTCCGCCGCGCCGCCGAGACGCCGATGAACCTGATCTTCGAAGCCCGCGCGTAAATCGCTTGTCATGAACCGGCGGGCGGTGGGACGCTGGTCGGTCGATGAAGATCATCTCCATCTGCCTCGCGCTCTCGCTGACCGCCGCGCGCGCCGCCGCCGATCCGTCGGTGACGGCGCCGCACGCCGCGCTCGTCGATCCCTCCTCGAGTGACGCGATCCTGTTCTCGGTCGGGCTGCGCAACCACACCCTCCAGGGATCGATCGCCAAGCTCATGACCGCCTTCGTCACGTTCTGGGCGGAGAAGCGCGGCGACGTTCACTGGGACGACGCGGTCGCGCTGTCGCTGCGTGACACCCACCAGCAGTGCGCGTGCATGAAGTTCCAGGAGCTGGTCGGCCCGCCGCCGGCGTGCACGGTCATCGATCCCAAGTCGGCCACGCAGGTGAACCAGACGTTCAAGCTGAAAGATCTGCTGCGAGTCACGCTCAACCAGTCGACCGGGGAGTCGACCGACGCGATCGCCGAGCACGTCGCGCGCAAGGTGCTTCATCAGCCGGCGGCCGTCTCCGTCGCCGACTCCGAGCGCCTGATGGCGCTGTTCGTCGGGCTGATGAACGAACGCGCGCACGAGCTGCACCTCGACGATTCGCGTTGGGTCACCGTGCACGGCGGCGACGTGTGCGACTTCGCCGCCGGCTGCAACCCGCTTTGCAAGCTCGGCGACTGCCAGCCGACGTGCGCGCACGACGCCGCGTGCGGCGGCGGCACCAGCGTCCGCGATCTCACCGCGCTGTGGCACGCGCTCACCGATCTCGGCGGCGAGACGTTCCTCGGCATGGTCGGCGCCCGCGCGTTCGAGCTCGACCAGGACAACGCGAGCCACTCCTATTTCAACAGCTACAGCCACCAGTACTGGTACTACCCGGGCCTCGACGGGGACAAGAACGGCGGATCGGGCGCGTGCCCGGCCGACAGCGGATCGGCGTCGTGCTACATCGCGCAGGCGACCCGCGCCGGCCACCCGCTGATCGCCACCGCGCTTCAGTCGTTCATCACGCGCGACAAAAAAACCGTCGGCAAAGGCACGGACGATCTGTCCGCGATGTTCCGCTTCGGGTTCGCGCAGGTCTTGAAGCCGCGCCGCCGCCTCTCGGCGAACGCCGACGCGATCAAGGACTACGCGCTGGCGTGCACCGACGGGCGCTGCTTCACGGCGCTGCGGCTCGGATCGGACGGCTTCAAGCTGTCGGTGTTCAGCGCCGCGCCGGATCAGAATACGCTGGCGGAGCTCGCGTCGTTCAGCGACACGGCCGGCAAGCTCGGGCCGGTGAGCGCGGTCGACGCGGCGACCAACAAGACCGGCGTGCTGGTGGCAGCGGTCAAGTCGGGGCAGGTGACGCTGGGGGCGTTCTCCGTCGGCGCGGGCGGACATCCGACGGTGAAGCTCGACGGCACGAAGGCGGTGGGCGCGGGCTCGCTCGCGCGCGTGGTGGCGCTCGGCGACGATCTGGCCGCGACCGCGGTGCGCGACGCGGGCGGCGTGATCCACGTGGCGACGTGGCGCGTGAGCTCGAGCGCGTCACCGTTCGGCGCGCTGTCGTCGACCACCGCCTCGGGCAACATCGGCTCGGACGGCGAGCTGGTCGCGGCCGCCAGCCCGCTGCCGGGCGCGTCGCGCGATTTTCTCCTCGTCACCGTCAGCCTGCTCGGGCTCGACGCGTGGAAGATCGACCGGCACGGCGCCATCACGTTTCTCGCGCGCACCGCGCTCCTCGTCGGGCGCAACCTGAGCGTCGCCGCCGACGGCGTCGGCAAGTTCGCGGTCAGCTTCACCGCGGGCATCGCCGCGACCGGCGTGCCGCAGGTGGCGATCTTCGACGTGTCGGCGACCGGCTCCGCGCCGATCCTCCCCGGCCCGCAGCCGCTCGCCGACGGCACGGCGCAGGCCGGCGAGACCGCGATCGCGCCGCTCGGTCCGACGGCCACCACCTCGGGGATCATCAGCCCGGCGTCGCTGCGCGCGCAGACCAATGAGATCGCCGGGCCGTTCGAGTGCCGCGGCGGGCCGCCGAGCACCACGTGGTCGCAGACCGCGCCGTCGGCGTTCCTCACGGCGTCGTCGCGCGCCGGCGTCGCGCAGCTCGCCGCGTGGGACGTGCCGGTGTTCTACTTCGACGCCAGCGTCCAGCCCATCCAGCTCGAGGATTTTCGCGTCGCCGACAGCGACAGTCAGTGGGGACGCGCGTCGTCGATCAAGCTCGCGCGCGTGCCGGGCGGCAAGGCGCTCGAGGATCGCTTCGTGACCGGACAGATCGAAGGCGGGCGGCTGAAGCTCATCGGCTGGTCGCTCGGCACCGGCTGCCGCGGCCAGGCGCTGTGCGGCAGCGATTGCGTCGACCTCACCACCTCGCACGCGCATTGCGGCCAATGCGCGAACGCGTGCGCCAAGAACCTGACCTGCGCCGGCGGCACGTGCCACTGCCCCGCCGACGTGGCGCGCGACCCGAAGAACTGCGGCGAGTGCGGCCACGTGTGTCCCGGCGACCTTCCGTGCAACGGCGGGCGCTGCTGCGCGGAGTGCACCTGCCTCGACGGGTTCAAGACCGGCGCGTGCGCCGGAGAGGCGGCGTGCGCGCACGCTTGCCTCGGCCACGATCACCACTGATCGCGGTCGCCGCGGTCAGGGCGCGCGGCGGTAGATGAGGCCCGTCGAGCCGCCGCTGCCGAGCTGGTGCCCGACGATCCAGATGTCGCGCGACGAGCTGCCGTGCACCGAGAGCAGCTGGCGCAGATACGGCGCGCCGATCGCCCGGTGCCCGAGCTGCGTCCACGACGCGCCGTCGTAGTGCGCGATCGCGCCCGCGCTGCCGGCGGCCCAGAGATCGTTCGGCGCCGGGCCCCACACCGCCGCCAGCTCGCCGACGAGCTCGAGCTGCACCGGCTTCCAGCTCGCGCCGTCGTAGTGGGAGATCTCGCTCGAGCCGGGCATCACCCAGACGTCGTTCGAGCCGGTGCCCCAGACCTGGCCGTCGCCCGCGCCGCCGTTGAGCGTCACCGCGGTCCAGGCCGCGCCATCATAATGATAGAGGTCGAACGTTCCGAGCACGTAGACGTCGGTGGGGCTCGAGCCCCAGATCGAGCTGTTGTTCGGCTCGCCGATGAGCATGCGCGTCCACGCGCCGCCGCTCGAGTGCGCCACGATCGCTTGCGAGCCGGTGACCCAGAGATCCGTCGGCGACGACGCCCACAACGACGTCAGGCCGTCGAGCCCGGTGGGCGTGGTCACGTCGCTCGCGGTGAAGGCGCTGCCGTCGTACGCGAGCACCTGCGTGCCGGCGCACAGCCACACCTGGGTCGCCGACAGCGCGAAGATGCAGCCGAGCCCCTGCATCGACGGCGTGGCGAGCGTCGACCACGCGGCTCCGTCGAAGCGGTGCACGGTGGCGGATCCGTCGAGCACCCAGACGTTGGTCGGGCCGAAGGCCCAGACGTGCGTCGCGTCCTTGAGCGCCGGCGCGCCGGCCGCGGGATTGAAGCCGCCGCCGGGATCGCCGCCGCCGCACGCGGCGAGCCACGTCGCGGCGAGGATCGCGGTCAATCGATGTGGGATCTTCATCACGAGTCCGGCGCCACCGATGATACCACTCAGTGCGCCTGGCAGGCGGTGAGCTGCGCCTGGCAATTCTGCATCACGCACGTGATGCACGCCTGCGAGCTCGGGTCCGAGCACGGCGGCGCGCCGGCGTCGCTCGCGTTCTGCGAGCACGCGGGGCCGGCGCACTGCTCGAGCGGCTGGAAATAGGTCATCGCCGCGGTGCTGCCGAGCTGGATGCAGGCGCTCACGCAGCTCCCGCTGTTGGTGCCGGCGCACGCGCGCGTGCAGGCGACCATCTGCGCGCAGTCGAGCCGCGCGAGATCCGCGGCCGCGATCAGATCGGGCGCCGCGGCGAGATCGGGCGCTGCGAGATCGGTCACGTTGGGGCTCGACGTGTCACAGCCGGCGAGCAGCAAGGCAAACAGGACGTAGCGCATGGTGGTCTCCTCAATCCAAGTCGATGCGCGCGCCGAAGTGCAAGCCCGCCGCCAGCGCGCGCCCCGGGCTCCGCGCGGCGAGGCGCGTGGCGCCGTGGCGAAGATTCGTCTACGCTCCGCAGCGCGCGTCGAATATTGAACTGCGCGCATCTCACCGCTTCATCGCCGAACAAGGAGGATCGCATGTACATCATCGCGGGAGTCTCGGGTCACGTGGGTTCGGTCGTCGCAAAGCAGCTCCTCGACAAGAAGCAGCCGGTCAAAGTCATCGTCCGTGACGCGCAAAAAGGCGCGCCCTGGTCGAAGCTGGGCGCCGAGGTCGCCGTCGGCTCGCTCGGCGATCAGGCGTTCCTCACCGGCGCGCTGCGCGGCGCCAAGGCGTTCTTCACCCTGCTTCCGCCCGACTACTCGTGGACCGATGTCTACGCGTCGCAGCGCAAGCTCGCCGACACGATCGCCGGCGCGGTGAAAGCGAGCGGCGTGCCGCACGTCGTGATGCTGTCGTCGATCGGCGCCGATCTCGCCGAGGGTACCGGGCCGATCAAGGGGCTGCACCATCTCGAGAACGCGCTGCGCGCCGCGGGCACGAACCTCACCGCGATCCGCGCCGGCTCGTTTCAGGAGAACGTGGGCATGGCGCTCGGGGCGGCGCGCAACGCCGGCATCTATCCCAACTTCCTGCCGTCGGCGGACTACCCGGTCCCGATGATCGCGACGCGCGACATCGGCGCGCTGGCGGTGCAGTCGCTGCTCGAGGGCGCCAAGAAGAGCGAGACGATCGATCTGCAGGGCCCGGCGTATTCGGTGCGCCAGCTCGCGCAGAAGCTCGGCGCCGCGCTCGGCAAGACGCTCAACGTCGTCGACGTTCCGCCGCAAGGTCAGGTCGCGGCGATGACGCAGGCGGGTGTGCCCAAGCCGTTCGCCGAGGAGTTCGCCGAGATGTACGCCGGCTTCGCCAGCGGCAAGGTCGCGCCGAGGGGCGATCGCGCCGTCACCGGCAAGACCGAGATCGACGAAGTCATCCGCGCGCTCGTCTCCTGATCCGCCGCTCGCCGAACCGCTTGGCGCTCCGCCGGGCTGCTGAGCGTCAGTAGGCGCCGGAGTCGTAGGTGCCGGAGCCGCCGCGATCATCCGGCCGCGCGGCGGAACAGGCCGCCGGCGCCGCCGACGAAGGCGGATCCGGCCGGCGTCACGCATAGCGACGCGAGGCTCAGGGAAGACGCGCGTCCGCCGACGCGCGGGATCACGTGCAGCCCGAGGTTGAGCGATTGCCAGCGGTCGCCCGCCGGCGGGAGGCGGAACACGCCGTCGTGCGAACGGCCGCGCGCGAGCGCCCACGCGGCGCCGTCGGGGCCGCGCGCGAGCGACTGCAGATCGACGGCGCGCGCCTCGAGCAGCCCCCACGGGCCGTGCTCGTGGCACTCTTCGGCGAGCTCGGCGAAGCTCGCGCCGCCGTCGAGCGAGAGCCAGGAGCGGTAGCCGGCGACGACCACGCGCTCGCCTTCGACGACGACGCCGGTGGCGGGCTGGTCGTGCAGCCGGCTCCAGCCGCGCTCGTCGCGGCGCCACAGCCCCGACGAGCCGGCCACCCACGTGCGCCCGCGCGCGTCGAACACGAACGCCGAGGCGCTGAGGTCGTCACGCTCCTTCGTCCAGGTGCGGCCGCCGTCGGCGGAGCGCTCGATCGCGCGCGTGATCGGGTAGCCGGCGTGCAGGATCGGGCGCGGGCCGGGGCCGCCGGGATAGAAGACGATGTCGTGGCGCTCGAGGCTGCGCCAGCGCGTGCCGTCGGGGGCGAGCGCCTCGACGACGGCGCCTTCGCCCGGCGGACGGCGCGGCGGCGCGGGCGCGCTGGTCCAGGTCGCGCCCTCGTCGGCGGAGCGCGCGATCGCCTCGTCGGTCTCGACGACGAGCGCGCCTCCGTCGAGCGCCACGCAACGGATGCCGCCTGCGAACGGGCGCGCCAGCTCCTGCCACGCGACGGCGTTCCGGTTGGCCCACGGCGGGTGCTTGCTCATCGAGGGCTCACTCGCAGTGCAGCTTCTTCATCGCGTTCTCGGCGGGCTTGCGCACCTCGAGCATGGGGTACGCGGCCGCCTCCTTGAGCGCGGGGCACGCCGCCGGATCGCCGATGCCCTCGAGCGCGCTGATGGCGATGGTGCGCTTGTACCAGTCGTCGGCGTCGCGGCGCGCCACGTCGCCGAGCGTCGGAACCGCGCGCGTGAGCTTGAGCGCCGCCGCCCGCCTGGCCGCGTTCCCCAGCACGTCGCGATCGTAGTCCTTGACCTTCTCGACGAGCACGTCCTCGATCGCCGGCCCCATCGCGCGCAGGATGCCGAGATCGTCGGCGCCGCCGTCCCCGCACCAGCAGCGACGCGTCTTGAGCACCTGGTCGCCGTAGTAGCGCGCGATGGCCGCGCGCTCGTCGTCGCTCGACGTGCGCTTGAGCCGCACGAACGCGGCCGCGCCGGCGAGCTTGGGATCTTTTTGCTGCTTGATGGCGTCGAGCGAATCGAACGCGACGCCGCGGCGCTCGAGCTGCGCGGCCACGCGATCGACGGCGCTCGCGTCGCTCTCGCGCGTGAGCAGGCACAGCACCTCGGCCTTCACGTCGTCGGGGATCTTCTTGGCGTCGAGCGCGTCGAGCGCGCGCACCATCGCCGGCGGCTCGACGATCGGGCGCAGCGCCGCGGCCAGGCAGCCGGCCAGCGTCGCGTGATCGGCCGCCGCTTGATAGGGCGCCTGCGCGCGCGACGCGTACTGCCCGCCGTGCAGTACCGCCTTGTCGATCTCGCCGTCGCCGGTGAAGCCGCCCGACTGCACGCGCTCGCCGCCGCGCCACAGCTCGCACGATCCCACCACCGACGCCGAGAGCCAGCGCTCGCTCTTGCGCCCGCTGCGCTGGCCGCGGGCGTTCCACTCGTCCGCCTGAAACGTCGACGACGTCGCGCTGCCGTCGAGCTCGATCAGCAGCTTGTACTCGGCGCGCGGGTCGACCTTGAGCCCGGCGCCGTCGAGAAACAGCTTGAGCGCCGGATCGAGCGACACGTGCGCCCGCGTCTTCTCGAACTCTTGTTTGATGACCAGCTGAAGCTTCTCCGCGCCCGCCGGCGGCGCGGCGGCGAGCACGAGCACGAGCGCGCAGGCGAATCCTCGCATGCGATCGATCTTACCGCGCGTGCTCGACGAACGCGACCGCGCCACCGGGAGGCGGAGCGCCGTCAGTCGGCCCGCCGGGGCTGGCGCTCGCTGTGCAGCCCGACCACGTTGCCCTCGGTGTCGCGCACCAGCGCGATGAAGCCGGGCGGGCCGATGTCGGTCTTGGGCATGACGACCTGGCCGCCCGCGCGCTCGACGCGCTCCAGGCTGGCGTCGAGCTTGCCGTCGGCGTCGAGGTAGACGAGCACGCCGCCGGCGAGCGGCTCGCGTCCCGGCTGCTTGACCAGCGCGCCGCCGACGCCGCTCTCCACCGCCGAGGCGAAGATCGCCATCGGGCGGTCGTCCTCCTGCTCGCGGCGCAGCTTCACGTCGAGCACCGTCTGGTAGAAGCGCACGGCGCGGTCGAGGTCGGTGACGAAGATTTCGAACCAGTGGATCGCGTGGCTCATGGAGGCCTCCTGAACAGTGCGGCGGCGCCGCGTGATGAGAGGAGCCTAGCAGCCACGACTGACAGCCTTTTGTCAGGTTTGTTTGGCCGGGTTCGTTCAGACCACCTCGGCGCTGATGACGCGGTCCAGGCGGAACTGGCGCGGCTCGGCCTTGTCGAGGTCGTCGCAGTTGAGCAGCGTCACCCCGCGCTCGAGGATCACCGACACGATGCGCACCACCCGCGTGGTCACCGCGTAGTCGGGGCTCTGGTAGCGGAGGCGCAGCGGCTGGCGCTCGAACCACGCCTGCTCGACGGCGCGCCGCACCGCCGGCCGGACCGCGTGCGCCGGGACGCCGACGAACTGGAGCGCGTCGACCAGGTCGACCAGCTCGCGCTGCGCCGACGCCGAGAGCGCGCCGCGCACCTTGTCGAGCGCGCCGCCGAGCGTGTCGGCGAACGGCAGGAGGCGCATGCGCGTGGCGAACTGCCCGAGCGCGACCAGCAGCGCCGCCTCGCGCGGCGTGAAGTTCACCGGCGGCAGCGTGTACGCGCGGTCGAGCGCGAAGCCGCCGCCGCGCCCGCGGTCGGCGCGCACCGGCAGCTCGGCGTCGCGCAGGCTGTCGAGGTCGCGGTAGATGGTCCTGAGCGTGACGCCGAAGCGCTCCGCCAGCGCGGCGGCGGTGACCCCGGCGCGGCGGCCGCGCAGGTACTCGGTGATGGCGAACAGGCGCTCGCGGCGGCGCATGATCGAATCATGACATGAAAGTGACACTCGCGATCGAGCGAGCGTCGCGCGGCGATCAGGGCCCCTCGCCGTCGTCGAGGTAGTGGAAGACGACCACGCGGCCGAACCACGGGAGCCAGCCGGGGTTGAAGTCGAGGCCGGCCTGGCGCACGCGCAGGTCGGTGTCGTCGAGGGCGAACAGCAGGTCGAGGTGCGTGCGCGTGAGGCAGACGCGGCCGCGGCGGCGCACCAACTGCTCGAGCGTGAGCTCGGCGTGGCGCTCGAGCCAGCGCTCGGCGGCGGCGCACCACGCGGCGACGTCGGGCTCGTCGAGCGGCGCGGGCGGCGCGCGGCGGACGGACGACGCGGCGGCGAGGGCGCGCGCGCCGTCGGGAGCGCGGCCCATCCACAACGCCAGCGGGAGGCCGCGCGCGTCGGCGAGCAGGCGCACGCCGGGCGCTTCGGGCGCGCGCGACATAGCGAGCGGCGCGGCGGCGAGCGGCCACCACGCGCGCGGCACGACGAACGGCGCGTAGCCGGCGCGCCGCGGCGGCTCGACGAGCGGCGCCAGGATCGGATCGTCGTCGGGGATCGCCAGCCGGCGCGCCAAGCGGCGCAGGACGCGGTGCGGGAGATCGAGCTCGAGCAGCTCCGGCTGCGCCGCCAGCAGCGACGGCAAACCGAGGCGCATGAGCAGCGGCAGCAGGAAGTAGAGGCCGGCCCACTCGGTGTCGGCGGGCTCGCCGAGGACGAGCGGCGGGCGGCGGCGCGACGGCAGGTGGAAGCGCGCGCGCGGCTCGACGGGCGCCGCGGCGCGCGGCTCGACGGGCGTGGGCGCGATCGGCGGCGCAGGCGCGTCGAGCACGACGGGCGCGGGCGCGCGCGGCACGACGGGCGCGGACGGATCCGGCGCGGAGGGAGCCGGCGCGGGCGCGCGTGGCTCGACGGGAGGCGGCGGCGCGATCGGTTTCGCCGGCGCTGGTGGCTCGACGGCGGCGGAGCGCGGCGGCGTGTCGCTCGGCGACGGCGCGGGCTGGTCGTTCGCGCGCGCAGGCGCGGGCTCCGTCGACGGCGCGGCGCGCACCAGGCGTTCGCTCACGCGGCGCGCGCGCGCGGCCAGCCGGCGATCGAGCAGCCGCGGCGGGCGCACCGCCGCCAGCGCCACCGCGGTCAGCCACACCACGCGCGCGTCGTCGGCGCCGAGCCGCCGCGCGAACGGCGCGAGCGCCTCCTCCCACCCGGGCGCGAGCGGCTCCGCCTCGCGCGCGAGCGGCTCGACCGGCGCGCCCGGCGCCGGCCGCGACCAGCCGAACGCGCGCAGCAGCGACTCGCCGTCGACGGGCTCGAGCACCGCCGCCAGCCGGTCGAGCGCGCGCGCCTCGACCAGCGTCTCCGCCAGCGCCACCACCGCATGCGTCCCGGCGCGCGTGCGCAGCGCGCCCTCGATCACGAGCTGCCAGAAGCGCCGCGCCGGCATCGTCGGCGCGTAGCCCGCCACCGCCGCGCGCCAGAACCACGCCTGCGCCGGCAGCCCGAGCGCCACGCGCCGCGCCAGCGCGATCAGCGGCTCCACCTCGTCGGCGAACCACACCGCGGGCGCGGCGGCGTGCGGCTCGTCGGCGCGCACCGCCCGCGCCGCGAGCATGCGCAGCTGCTCGCCGAACCGCAGCGCCACCGTCGACGGCGGCGCGCCGCTCGGGATGCGCCCGAGCGCGAGCTTGCGGATCAGCAGCACGCGCGGCCCCTCGCCGCCCGGCACCGTCATGGTGCGCAGCGCGTCCTCGACGAGGATCGCCCCGCGCCGCACGAGCTGCGCGTCGCCGGCACGCAGCTGGAGCCTGCGGACCCGCCGCTCCGCCGCGTCCACTACGAGAGCTGTTTGTAGCTCTGCCGGGTGTAGCCGAGCTGCGGATGTTGGAAGTGGACGGTCGCGCCCTTGGCCACGTTCACCACGCCGTCGTCGGCGTCGAGGATGCGCGCGCGCGCGACGCCGCCCACCACGTCCTCCACCGTGCCGCGCACCGTCGGGCGGTTGGGCTGCGTGTAGACGAACACGTCCATGCCCACGCGCACCAGCGACGGATCGATGGTGATGTGCAGGTTGCCGCCGCGCACCGCCGGCGCCGCCTGGTACATGTGGCCGGCGATGATCTGGTTCACCGGCGCGTGGCTGGCGAGCAGCACGCACACGCGCACCAGGTCGTGCATCAGCGACGTGGCCTCCGGCACCGACGGCGACACCTGGCCGTAGAGCCAGTCGACCATCTCCTGCATGTCGTGGCGATCGAGGAACGGCAGCTCGCCCCAGCGCGGCAGCGACGCCAGGTTGCGCAGGCTGACGCCGGCGTCGTATTGGCTGAGCTGCTCGGCCCAGTCGAGGCGGATGCGCGGCAGCACGCGGCTCAGCCGATCGTGCAGGCAGCTGGCGATGGCGGCGAGGTCCTGCAGCTCCTGCGCGGCGCGCTGCCCGAGATCGGCGCGCCCGTGGCCGCCGTCGATCAGATCGCCGACGGAGACGTGCTGCCCCGTCAGCACGCGCGCGTCCTGCCAGCTCAGCGTCGCGAAGATGCCGAGGTCGATCGCCGCCGCGCGCAGCCGCAGCGCCGACACCACCTGCCGCTGCGCGGAGAACACGCGGTCGAGCGAATCGGTGTAGCGCCCCGCCGACGCCTGCCACGTCCACGGCGAGTAGCCGAGCTGGTAACGCGTATAGGCGCGCAGCTTGGCCATGCGCAGGACGCGCTGCTGCGCCTCGAGCCGATCGAGCTCGTCGAGGATGGTCTCGAGCTGCGGGAACCAGCTCACCGGCCCCTCGCGGAACAGCTCGAGCATCGCCTGCAGATCGGGCGGCGTCGCGCCGTGGTCGGCGAGGCACTGCGGGATGATCGATCCGGCGATCGCGGGATCGAGCGTGTGCGCCGGCGCGTCGAGCACGCCGTCGGCGGTGCGCGCGCGCACGTAGGCGAGGAAGCTCACGTGGTGCGCGATCACCGCGTCGCGGCGCTGGTTGATGTCGGCGAGGCGGTGATCCTCGTCGAGCTTGAGGGCGCGCGCGGTGGCGACGTCGTGGCGCTGCTCGTCGAGCTCGCGCTGCACCGACGCCAGGCGCGCGTCGGCGGCGGCGAGGATCAGCCGGATGTCGTCGCGCGCGGCGGTGACGGCGGCCAGCGCGTTGCGGTAGCGCTGCACGATGCCCTCGGCGTAGCGGAACATGCGGATCGCGTCCTCGATGGCCGCGATGGTGTTGGAGTAGACGCCCGACTCGTCGCTGTCCTGCGGCAACGGGTACTCGTTGAGGATGTCGCCGAGCTTGACGCGCCCTTTGTACGTGTCGGTGTCGCGGTAGGTGGCGATGGTGCGGAACGGCGCCAGCCGCGTCTTCACCGTCGGCTGCGTGGGATCGAGCACCACGTCGACGCCGGAGAGCTTCTTGGTGGTCGGCGCGCCGGGCACGACCACGTCCTCGAAGAACAGCGTCGCGCTCGCGCTGCCGACGACGAACTGCTTGCCGCTGGCGTTGAACACGTCGCCGTTGGCGAGCAGCGCGTTCGGCACCACCACGTCGTCGAGGTTGATGGCGGCGTCGAGCAGCGCGATCACCGAGTCGTGCTTGTTGGTCACCGCCCAGTTGCGCGCCTCGTTCGCCGGCGACTCGAGCACGCGCTCGGCGATGGCGGTGGTGCGGATGACGAAGTCGGCGCCGGGCAGCGCGCTCTGGCCGGTGACGGCGTCGGAGGGGTTGTTGAACGTGCCGGCGCGGCTCGGCGGCGGGAGCAGGTTGGTGCCGCCGCCGCCGTCGAGCAGCCGCGCCAGGTTGGTGCTGGCGAGGTTGCCGCCGACGGTGAGCTCGTTGCGCAGCGAGGTCGACACCGACGGCGACGGCGAAAACGTCGGGGCGGTGAACGAGGTGCCGAGGTTGAGCGCGGCGAAGCGCAGCCGCGACGCCGTCGGCGCGCGCTGGGCGAACACGAAGCGGCGGATCGCCGGCGGCTGCGGCAGCGACGGACCGGGCCGCGCCGTCTTGAGCGTCTTCGAGAAGAAGTCGCTCAGCTCCTGCTTGACCGCCACCGCCGTCTCGCCGCGCGCGATGCTCGCCAGCGCCGGCGACGTCGCCAGCCGCGTCCCCGCCTCCGCGCCGAGCATGTGCTGGCGGATGCGATAGATGTCGGTCTGCGAGCGCAGGAAGCCGAAGTCGATCGCGTCGTCGGTCTTGTCGATGCTGCCCTTGAGCGCGGTGAGCCCGTCGTCGAGCGAGGGCATCGGCTGGCCGGTCGGCGGAATGAACAGCGCCTTCTCCTTGTCGGAGAGCGGCGCCATCGCCAGGCCGGTGTTGACCTTGTCGAGATCGGCGTTGTACTGCACGCGCGGCTTGGCGATCTCGATGGTCTCTTCGTCGGTGGGATCGTTGACCGCCACCTCCTGCTCGACGGCGTCGGGATCGGCCGTCGGGATCACCGTCGCCTTGTCGGTGCCGTAGAGCCGCTCGGTGACGTCGTGGATGAGCTGCCACAGCGTGTCGCGGTTGGCGCGGCGCAGCCCCGCCTCGGTGAGGAAGTGATCGATGGCGGCCTGGAACGCGGGATCGATCACCTCGGTCACCAGCAGGCGCGGCTCGTAGTACGCCTGCGGCACCGGCACCAGCACGCGAAGGTAATCGGGCGCGTCGAGATCGAACGGCTGCAGCGACGCGCTCGCCTTGAGCGCGCCGTCGAGCTGCTCGACGGGGATCGGCATGGCGTCGATGGCGAACGAGTCGGGGAAGAACAGGTTCTGCGTCGGGCGCAGCGCGAACGCGGCGCGCGGCAAAATGCCGCAGGGGGGCAGGTGGCGGAAGCTCTGCACCAGTTGGTTCATCGGCACGCCGGTCATCTCGTTGAGCTGCTCGGCGAGCTGCTGCATGCGCGCCTGGCGCAAGAGCAGGCTGGGCGAGCGCACGATGGCGCTGCGCCGGCGCGGGTGGCCGCCGGCGCGCACCACCGCCGAGCGATCGACGAACGTGGCGTCGGCCGCGCCCAGGCTGAGCAGCGCGATCGGCAGCCCGAACTTCTCCCACGGCAGGAGCTCGTCGGGCGCGAGCTGCGCCTCGGCCTCGAAGATGGCGTTGACCAGCAGGTTGCGCCGGCGCGGGCCGGCGGGCGGCAGCGCCCACGAGTCGGGCCAGCGCACCAGACGCAGCTTGAAGCCGTCCATGCGCTGCCAGTCGGCGAACGAGTCCTGCGACGGATCCTGCTCGCAAGGATCCTGGTCGTCGAGGTTGGCGATGATCTCGGCGGTCGACGGCGTCAACACCACGATGCTCACCGGCGGGCGCCCCGCCTCGACGTCGGGATCGGCGACGTCGACGGGATCGCTCACGCCCACCACCGGCACGCCCGCGAGGTCGACGCGCAGCGGCGCCGGCATCGACAGGTCCTCGCCCGACGGACACACGCCGTAGCCCGGCGCCACGTGCAGAAAGCGCGTCAGCCCGGCGAGCTCGAGATCGATCTCGAAGCCCACCACCACGCCCGCGGTCACCATGCGCCCGCGCAGCGCCAGCCGCGCCGCGCGCTCGTTCTGCTCGTCGATGAACGGCTGCTCGCCGAGCGCGCGCCCCGAGAACAGGTTGGGGTGCTGCCACGCGCCGTTGTCCACCACCGGCGCGAGATCGGGCACGAGCGCGACCACCCGCTCGCCGTCGAGCGGATCGACGATCGTGCGGCTCACGCGGCTGGCCAGCACGATCGAGGCCGGCTCGATGATCACGACTGGACCTCGCGCTGCTTGGTGACGATGAACGCCGCGAGGTCGGCGACGCGCTTGGCCGGATCCTCGGCCATGATGTTGGTGAGGATGTTGTTCTTGAACGTCGCCAGATCGGCGTCGGAGAGCTTGCGCGACACCAGATCGAACGCGGGGAGCTGGCCGGTCTGCGACAGCACCGGCATCAGCGTGTCGGCCTGCGGCTGCGCCAGGCCGGCGGCGAAGCGCGCGGTGCCGGCGCCGAAGTCGGGATCGGCGTAGAGCTGCTCGACGTCGAGCACGTTGGCGCGCGTCGGCGTGCCGGGGATCTGCTTGAGGTCGAACACCGCCGCCATCAGGTACACCTTCGACAGCGGATGCAGCGGCGTCGTCGTCAGCACCGGCAGCGGCGGCGGGATGATGCGGCCGGGCAGCACCGTGCCGGCGGGAGTCGCCGTGATCACGCGCGTCGGCACGTCGATGGAGATCGGCGGGCCGACCGGGCCGGGCCCGAACGAGATCGTCACCGGCTGGAACTCGGGCGACGAGAGCCAGTAGACCATCTCCGCCACCGCCGGCGCGGTCGCGCGCGCCTTGAGCGCGGTGAAGTCGGCGTTGGTCGGATCGCCCTCGGCGCTCATCCACTGCGCCAGGCGCTGCCCGTCCTGCACCTCGTCGCGCCCCGCCGCCACCGACACGCCGGAGACGCTCGCCTTGTAGTTGAGGTGGCGGCGGCGCACGTAGTAGAGCATCGTCTGTCCCGCCAGCTCGGTGCGCCACGCGGCGTTGATCGCGTCGGTGGGATCGAGCACCGGCGTGAACGGCCGC
>Ga0070741_10000990_pt1 | contig 92584 bp, 87 predicted proteins | sample Coa_R1_4_FD_66440 | JGI IMG/M metagenome (GOLD analysis project Ga0070741, IMG submission 66440) | Surface soil microbial communities from Centralia Pennsylvania, which are recovering from an underground coalmine fire - Coalmine... | ecosystem: Environmental > Terrestrial > Soil > Unclassified ...
CGATCGTCGTGGACGGCTCGAAGACGGCCGTGGAGCAGGTGGTCAAGCAGCTCTACAAGATCATCGAGGTCCGCAAGGTGAGCGACGTCACCGAGGACCAGACGGTGCAGCGCGAGCTGGCGATGATCAAGGTGACCAGCAAGCCCGCGACCCGTAGCGAGATCATCCAGCTTGCCGACATCTACCGGGCGCGCGTGGTGGACGTCGCGCCCAACTCGCTGATCGTTGAGGTGACGGGCACGCCCGACAAGATCGACTCGCTGGTGCAGGTGCTGCGGGGCTTCGGTATCAAGGAGATGGTACGCACTGGTGTCGTGGCGATGGTCCGCGGCCCGCAGGTAGCTCAGGAGAGCGACAAGGTACGTGAGCTAACGGCTTAGCCGGGGGGCCGGGCCCCTCTCCCTCTGGGAGAGGGCAGGGGAGAGCAAGATGCGCCCTCTCCCAGAGGGAGAGGGCGGGGGGTGAGGGCGCACCTCTCGCTGAGCGCGCCACCCAGGGGAGCTACCCTCACCCTAACCCTCTCCCAGGGGGAGAGGGAACAGGTGCCGTGGGCCTACTCGCCCGGGGAGAGGGAAGGGACGCCTTCGGCGTACTAGAGAAAGAGGCGGAAATGGCAACGGTTTACTACGACGCGGACGCCGATCTAGCCCTGCTCGAGGGCAAGAAGATCGCCATTCTGGGCTACGGCAGCCAGGGCCACGCGCACGCGCTCAACCTGCGCGACAGCGGCTGTGACGTGATCGTTGGGCTGTACAAGGGCAGCAAGTCGTGGGCGGTCGCGGAGGGCGACGGCCTGCAGGTGACGACGCCCGACCAGGCGGCAGCCGCGGCCGACATCATCACGGTCCTCGTGCCCGACCAGACGCAGCGCGGCCTGTACGAGAGCGACATCAAGCCGAACCTGCGGCCGGGCAACATGCTGATGTTCGCCCACGGCTTCAACATTCACTACAACCAGATCGTGCCGCCGGCCGACGTGGACGTGACGATGGTCGCGCCGAAGGCGCCGGGCCACCGCGAGCGCGAGGTGTTCGTCGAAGGCCAGGGCGTGCCGATGCTGGTGGCCGTCTACCAGGACTACACCGGCCGCGCGCACGACATCGCACTGGCCTACGCGAAGGGCATCGGCGGCACGCGCGCCGGCGTGCTGGAGACGACCTTCAAGGAAGAGACCGAGACGGACCTCTTTGGCGAGCAGACGGTGCTCTGCGGCGGCGTCAGCGCGCTCATCAAGGCGGGCTTCGAGGTGCTGACCGAGGCCGGCTACCAGCCCGAGTCGGCGTACTTCGAGGTCTGCCATGAGCTGAAGCTGATCATCGACCTGATCTATGAGGGCGGCCTGGCGCGCATGCGCTACTCGGTGAGCGACACCGCCGAGTTCGGCGACTACTATGCCGGACCGATGATCATCGACGAGAGCGTGAAGGAGCGCATGCGCGAGCGCCTGCGCGCCATCCAGAACGGCGAGTTCGCGCGCACCTGGATTCTGGAGAACCAGGCGGGTCGCCCGAACTTCTACGCGCAGCGGCGGCTGGAGGCCGAGCACCCGATCGAGAAGGTCGGCGCTGAGCTGCGCGCGATGATGCCGTTCATCAAGAAGAAGTAGAGTGTGACAGAGGCGCGCGCCGGTCGCGGGGACTCGTGGGCCGGCGCGGCGCGGGACGGCGGCGAGGAGCGTCGAGTTGGGGCGCCCGGCGGCGAGCCGGGTGGTCCGCGAGCGGCCGCGCAACGGCGCGCGGCACGGAGGGGCAGATGGACCGCGTAATCATTTTCGATACCACCTTGCGTGACGGCGAGCAGTCGCCCGGCGCCTCGCTGAACGCCGACGAGAAGATGGAGATCGCGCAGCAGCTCGCGCGGCTGGGCGTGGACGTGATCGAGGCGGGGTTCCCGATCTCGTCGCCCGACGACTTCGAGGCGGTACGGCGCATCGCCCGCGAGGTGCGGGGGCCGGTGATCGCCGGGCTGGCGCGCGCGAAGCCCGAGGACATCGACCGCTGCTGGGAGGCCGTGAAGGAGGCCGAGCGGCCGCGCATCCACACGTTCCTGTCGACCTCGGACATTCACCTGAGCCGCCAATTCCGTATGAGCCGCGAGCGCGCGCTCGACGAGGCGGTGGCGATGGTGAAGCGCGCCAAGAGCTATTGCGCGGACGTCGAGTTCTCGCCGATGGACGCCACCCGCTCCGAGCGCGAATACCTGTATCGCGTGCTGGAGGCCGTCATCGCCGCCGGCGCCACGACGGTCAACATCGCGGACACCGTCGGCTACACGACACCCGAGGAGTTCTACAGCCTGATCCGCGGCATGCTGGAGCACATCGGGAACATCGACCGCGCGGTGATCTCCGTGCACTGCCACAACGACCTGGGCATGGCGGTCGCCAACTCCCTGGCCGCCGTGCGCGCGGGCGCGCGCCAGGTGGAGTGCACGATCAACGGGATCGGCGAGCGGGCGGGCAACGCCTCGCTCGAAGAGATCGTGATGGCGCTGAACACGCGCCAGGACGTGTACCAGCTCACGACGAACATCGACACGAGCCAGATCCTGAAGACGAGCCGCATGGTAAGCACGCTCACCGGCATCCCGGTGCAGCCGAACAAGGCGGTTGTCGGCTCGAACGCCTTCGCACACGAGTCGGGCATCCACCAGGACGGCATGCTGAAGGATCGCTCGACCTACGAGATCATGCGCGCCGAACAGATCGGTCTATCGGCGAGCAACCTGGTGCTGGGCAAGCACTCGGGGCGTCACGCGCTGCGCGTGCGGCTGGAGGAGCTGGGCTACTCGCTATCGCCGGAGGAGCTGAACCGCGCCTTCGCCCGCTTCAAGGAGATCGCCGACAAGAAGAAGGAAGTGGCGGACCGCGACCTTGAAGCGATCATGGCCGACGAGCTGCGCCAGGCGACCGAGACGTACCACGTCGAGCTGATGCAGGTCTCCTGCGGCGAGCCGCTGATCCCCACCGCGACCGTGCAGATCCGGCTGCCGAGCGGCGAGATCAAGACCGCCTCGCACACGGGCACCGGGCCGGTGGACGCGGTGTTCAAGGCGATCGACAGCATCGTCGGCGTGCCGAACCGCCTGCAAGTGTACTCTGTGCACTCGGTCACCAGCGGCATGGACTCGCTCGCCGAAGTGACGCTGCGCATCGAGATCGACGGCCGTACCTACCACGGCCGCGGCGCCGACACGGACATCGTGGTGGCGTCGGCCAGCGCCTACATGAGCGCGCTGAACCGCGCCGTGGCTGCCGCGCCGGAGGCGGTCGGCAACAAGCAGCGCCCGGCCCTGGCGGAGGCGACCGTCTAGCCCTCCGTGGTGCCGGGGGCCGGGGGTGTCCCGAGGTTCTCCTGAATATAGTCCTTGCGCCTCGCGCGGCGGGCTGGCGGCTGGGCTCTGGCTGCCAGCCCGCACGTGCGCTCGGCAGCCCGCGCAGCGAGGAGAGCGATGTACCGGATCGTAGTGCTGGCCGGCGATGGCATTGGGCCGGAGGTCACCCGGGAGACGATCAAAGTGCTGCAGGCCGTCGGGCGGCGGTTCGGGCACGAGTTCGACTTCCGTGAAGATCTGTTCGGCGGCATCTGCATTGACGAGTACGGCGTGGCGCTGCGCCCCGAGACGCTCGCGCGCTGCCGGCGAGCCGACGCCGTGATCCTGGGCGCGGTCGGCGGCCCGAAGTGGGACGATCCGACGGCGAGCGTGCGCCCCGAGCAGGGGCTGCTCGGCCTGCGGAAGGCGCTCAAGGTCTATGCCAACCTGCGGCCCGTCCACGTCTACCCAGAGCTGGCCGCGGCGTCGCCGCTGCGCGCCGATTTGCTGGAGGGCGTGGACTTCCTGGTGGTGCGCGAGCTGACGGGCGGCCTGTACTTCGGCAAGCCGAAGAGGCAGTGGGAGGCGCCGGACGGCCCGCGTGCGGTGGACACCTGCACGTATCGCGCGGCGGAGATCGAGCGCGTGCTGCGCGTGGGCTACAACCTCGCGCGACAGCGACGGCGCAAGCTGACCTCGGTGGATAAGGCGAACGTCATGGCGACCTCGCAGCTCTGGCGACGCATCGCGCAGCGCATGGCGGCCGAGAACCCGGACGTGGAGACCGAGCACGCGCTGGTCGACTCCTGCGCGATGCACCTGCTGCGCCGGCCGCGCGACTTCGACGTGCTCGTGATGGAGAACCTGTTCGGCGACATCCTGACCGACGAGGCGGCGGCACTCGCCGGCTCGCTGGGCGTCATGCCCTCGGCCAGCCTGGGCGACGGTCGACTGGGCGTCTACGAGCCGATCCACGGCTCGGCGCCGGACATCGCGGGGCGCGGCATCGCCAATCCGCTTGGCAGCATCCTGAGCGCGGCGATGCTGTTGCGCCACTCGCTCGCCCTGCCGACGGAGGCCGCGGCGGTCGAGCGCGCGGTCGCGGACGTGATCGCCGCGGGCTACCGCACGGCTGACCTCGCGCGCCCGGGGGAGGCGGTCACCAGCACGTCCGCGATGGGCGACGCCGTGGTAGCGGCCGTGGGCGAGGCGGCACCCGCCCGCGTGTAGTGGCCGCCCGCCCCGGCGCGCGGGGGACGTGGCGCGCCGCACAGCGGCGTGAAGATAGTCTCACGATTGGCGGCGCACCGGCGCAGACGAGCGGCCAGTTTCGTTACAATGCGTGACAGGGGGAGCGGGCGGCGCGGTTTGGCCCTGGCGTCAGGAGGAACGATGCAGGAGCGACTGCTGCGGCAGGTGGCGCTGTTCGCCGAGCTGGCGCCGGACCGGCTTGAACAACTCGCCCAGATGGTGCGGCGCCGCACCTATCACCGCAACGAGACGATCTTCCACAAGGGCGACCCCGGCAACGGCCTGTACATGATCACGAACGGCCAGGTAAAGGTCGTCCTGCCGTCGGAGACCGGCGAGGAAGCCGTTCTCGCCGTGCTGGAGGCGGGCGACTTCTTCGGCGAGCTGGCGCTGTTCGACGGCCTGCCCCGCTCGGCTACCGTCGTCGCCGTGCAGAACACCGAGGTGCTGCTGCTGTACCGCGACGACTTCCTGGCCTTCGTCTCGCGGAACCCCGAGGTGGCCATTGCCTTATTTGCCGTGCTTAGCCGCCGGCTGCGGGCAACCGACGAGCTAATCGAGGACGCGATCTTCCTCGACGTGCCGGGGCGCCTGGCCAAGCGGCTGCTGGACCTCGCCGACCGGCACGGCAAGAAGACCGACGTAGGTGTGGAGATCGATCTGAAGCTCACGCAGCAGGACCTGGCGGCGATGGTCGGGGCGACGCGCGAGAGCGTGAACAAGCACCTGGGCTGGATGCGCGACCATCGGCTGATCCAGCTCGATCGGCAGCGCATCGTGCTCCTGCGACCCGAGGAGCTGCGCAAGCGCATCTACTGATGGCGCGGCGTCGGGGTTGCACCCGCGGCGCTTCACCGCCGCTCCGCGCGTAAGCAAGGCGATGCCGCGGCGGGGTAGCTTAGCCCCGCCCGCCGCGGCTGCTCTCGCGCGACCGGTCGCGCCGTTGGCGGCGGCGGAGGCGGGCCTGTGCCAGCTTCGTCTTCAAGCGCCGGGCCTGGCCCTTCGAGAGATAGTAGCGCTTGCGCTTCATGTCGCGCAGCAGGCCGCCACGCTCCGCACCCTGTTTGAAGCGCCGCCAGAGCTGGTCGAACGACTCACCCTCACGTCGGACTACGTACATCCCCAATCCTTTCTCCGCGCCACGCTGGCGGGATCAACACAGCGCGGCGTCAGTCAACGCAGCCTCATTTTACCTAACCAGCGTCGCTCAGAGCGGCTGGTCGTCAGTACCCGTAGGGACCCACGGGGCCGCCTATACCATAGGCCGGCGTGGGCACTGGTCCATAGCCCGCGTAGCCCGGATAGCCGGCGTAGCCCGGATAGCCGTAGGCGGCGCCTCCATAGCCAGCGCCGTAACCCCACGGGCCATACGCGCCGTACCCGTAGGGCGAGTACCCATAGGCGCCATAACCGGCATAGGGAGTCGCGCCGTAGCCGGCGGCGCCGTATGTGCCATAGGGAGCGTAGCCCGCATAGCCGGTCGCCCCATAGCCGTACGGCGAGAAATTGGCGAACGCGGACGGAGAGAAGCCCACGTAGTTGCCAAACGTATAGCTGCCCGGACTGGAGTACGGCAAGAACGGCGAGTACAGGCCATTGGGCGTGCTGCCATACGGTAGGCCAGCGCCGGAGTACGTGTAGGACAGCCCGCCCGGGCCGTAGCCACTGCCGCCATAACCAGTGTACTGAGCAAACGCCGCGGGGGCCAGCGGTGCGAGCAGAAGCCCCGCCGCTGCCGCGACGCCGAGAAGGATACGACGCATGGCGAGTCCTTTCACACGACGAGAGCCCGCCAAGCCTGCCCAGCTTGAGGGCCCTGGGTGCCGCCAGGAACCTGGCCGGGGAACGATCCGCCCAGGCACCGGGATTCTCGGCACTATAGCATGTCGGCGCGCCCGGAGCGACCTCTCTCGCGGCCCGGGCGGCGTTCTGGCTCACGCCGGGACACGGTTCTGAACGAGCGCAAGGCGGCCGACCCAGTTCTTAAATTGTACCCCTGCTTCTCATGAGCATCGCCCGACCGTCCGCCTCGTGGCGAACTGCCCCCGGAACCGCATTGCGCGTGGGTTCATCTTGCTGGCCGGCGCGCGGCCAGTGCTATACTCCCTCCTGATAGTGCGGAGGCAGGGATGCATCCCTCGGACCCTGCGTATCTGGCCCATCTTTCCCCCGCGTTACGTACCACCGAGCAGCAACTGTTGGCCGGTGCGGAGTTGTGCCGCGAGCTGGTGGCCATGCTGGCGCGTCCCGCGGCAGTGTCCCCGGGCGGCCGGTTGGCGCGGGCCGGAGATGACGAGGCGGCCGAGACGCCGGCGGACGCGCTGGGACGCACGCACGAGCTGGCCGGTCGGCTGCGCGGCCTGGCCGCGACGCTCGCCCAGCAGGCCGACGCGGTGCAGACAGCGGCTGGCGAGAGCTTCGGCAATGCCCAGCCCGGCACGGCGATGAGCTTACAGATCAGCGCGTCGGAGGCCGAGCGGGCCCGCCTTGCGCGCGATCTCCACGATGGCCCGGCGCAGTACTTCGCGAACGCGGTGTTCGAGACCGAGTACCTGCGTAAGCTGCTCACACGCGATCCCGAGGCCGTGGGCGAGGGGCTGGCCCGGCTACGCGAGTCGCTGCAGCAGGGGGTCAAAGAGATTCGCCAGTGCCTGTTCGACCTACGGCTGCCGGCTGTCGAAGAGCTTGGCCTGGTGGCCCTGCTCCACGGTTACCTGCCGGAATACGAGCGGCAGTATGGGGTCAGCATCGAGGCCTCGCTGCCCGAGGACGAGCTACCGCTGTCGGGAGACCAGGCCGTCGCTGTGTTCCGGATCTTGCAGGAGGCCCTCAACAACGCTCGGAAGCACGCGGACGCCTCGCAGGTGCGGGTGAAGCTCCGCCGCCGCGGCGACGAAGTGCTCTTGCAGGTTGAGGACAACGGCCACGGCTTCACGCCTGGCCAGGCGCGCCCGGGGCACTACGGGCTGATGGGTATGCAGGAGCGCGCCCATCTCCTCGGCGGGCGTCTGGAGGTGCAGGGGCGACCTGGAAAGGGCGCCCGCATCCTGCTAACCCTGCCGCTCCGGTGAGCGCGATGGACCGAATCCGGGTACTGATCGTTGACGACCATCCCATCTTCCGACGCGGCCTGGCGGGGGTATTGTGCGCTGAGCCAGACTTCGTCGTGGTCGGGGAGGCGGCAACTGGCGAGGAAGCAGTCGAGCAGGCGATCGCGCTGCGCCCCGACGTGGTGATCTGCGACGTGCAGTTGCCGGCGATGAGCGGTGTGGAGGTCACCCGTCGCCTGAAGGTTCACCTGCCTGACGTGCCGGCTGTGCTGCTCTCGTCTTTCGAGGACGAAGACCAGTTGTTCGAGGCCGCCCGCGTTGGTGCCGCCGGCTATTTCCTTAAGGACGTGGAGCCGGAGGCCCTGGTCGAGGGCGTGCGCCGGGCGGCGGGCGGCGAAATCCTGCTCGATGAGCGCGCCATCGGCCGTCCGGCTGTCGCATCGCGCGTCCTGCGGGAGTTCCGGCGGCTCGACGGCGAGGAGCGCGGCATCGAGCCGCTGCTAGTGCCGATCTCGGCGCGGGAGATGGAAATCCTGGAGCTGATCGCGCAGGGTATGTCCAACAAGCAGATCGCGCAGGCCCTGGTGCTCAGCGACCAGACCGTAAAGAATCACATCACCTCGATTCTCCGCAAGCTGGCGGTCAACGACCGCACGCAAGCCGTCGTGTTTGCATTGCGGCAGGGCTGGATCCAAGTCGGCCAGGCATGAGTCGGGCGCGCGAGCCGGCGGCGGGCGAGACTAAGCGGTGGGGCCGAGCGGACGGAGCAGCAGCGTGGCGGCGCACTGGGAGCAGCTTCAGGCGCAGCTCGAAGCGAGCTGGCAGGCCCTGGCGGAGGAGCAGCGCCAACTGGAGGCGCTGGCCCAGCAAACGCGCATGCAGGTCGAGCGCGAGAGCCAGCGGTTCGCCCTCGTGCGCGCCAAGCTGGACACGCTCGACCGTACGCTCGATCGCTATAGCCGTGAGGAGCTGCGGCAGCTCTTTCAGGTGGCCAAGGAGCGCGAGGTGTTTCTGGCCACCCTCCGCGCGGAGCTAGAGGGCCTGGAGTACAAGCGGACCGCGCTCGCGGCGCAGCGCCGGACGATCAGTCGCCTCGCCGCCCTGGTGCGCGGCGAGAGCCCGGGCGAGGACGACGTACCCGCCACGTGGCCCGCGGCCGTGGCTGGCACCGACGCCCCGGGGCCTCCTGGCGCGCAGGCCGTGGCTCCCGCTGCCGACCTGGGCGCGCTGCTGCTCGCCCAGGAGGTGGACCGCAGCCGGCTCGCGCTCATGCTACACGACCGCGTGGCACAGCCGCTCCACAACCTGGTGCTTCAGACCGAAGTGCTGCCGCGCGCGTTCAAGGCGGACCCGGCCGCGGCCTACGCGGAGCTGGAGGGGCTACGGGAGACCGCCACGCGCGTGCTGGGAGCCGCCCGGCAGGTCATCTTCGCGCTGCGGCCGATGTCGCTGGACGACCTGGGGTTGCTGCCGACGCTGGACCGCTACGTCCAGGTCCGCGCTGAGCAGGATCAGCTCACGACCCGCCTGCGCAAGCAAGGGCGGCCGCGGCCGCTCTCGCCCACGGTGGAGACCGCCATCTATCGCATCGTCGAGGCCGCGCTGGACAACGTGCGCGACCACGCCGGCGTGAAGGAGGCGGAGATGCTTCTGGTTTTCACCGAGGGAGAGGTGCGCCTTACCATCGCCGATTGGGGGCGGGGCTGCGATCTGTCCCAGACGCAAGCGTGCGCTGGCGGAAGCGGACTGGCAGTCATGCGCGAGCGCGCGCGGCAGATCGGCGGCACGATCGAGTTCGACAGCGCCCCGGGGCGGGGCATGACGGTGCGGCTGAGCGTGCCGCTCACCACGGCAGAGGAGGGGCGCCGCGCGTCCGGCGCCTGGTCGCGCTAGTGCGCGACGCGGCCTGGAACCACTGCGCCGTGGCGGCTGGGGCTACTGTCCGTCCGGGTGCAGCATCACGCGGATCGCGCCGCCTTCCCGGTTGCGGAACAGCTCCCAGGCGCGCGGGAACTCCGCGAGCGGCAGAGCGTGCGTCATCAGCGGGCGCACATCCACCAGCTCCTTCGCCATCAGCGCGACGCCGCGCGCTGAGACGCCCTTCGGGTTGGCCACCGAGCCGAGCACGTCGAGGTGGCCGCGCACGACGACGCTGAGGTCCACGCCCTTCAGCTCGCGGCCGGGGCCGGTCGCGCCGCCGAGCACCACGCGCCCGCCGCGGCGCGCCATGTGTAGCGCGTCGCACGCCGCCTGCTCGCTGCCCGCGAACTCGATCACCACGTCCGCGCCGCGCCCCCCGGTTAGGTCACGCACCGTCCGCACAGCGTCTACGCGCGATGCGTCGACCAGCGCGTCGGCGCCCAGGCCCTCGGCCAGCCGCAGCCGCTCGGCGCGCGTGCCGACCAGCAGGAGCTGGCCGGCGCCCATCGCCCGCGCCACCTGGAGCGCCAGCAAGCCGATGGCGCCCGGCCCGACGACGGCCACTGCCTCGCCGGCCTGGAGCCGTGCCCGCTCGACGGCCCACAGCGCCACGCCGACGTTGTCGGTCATGGCGCCCTGGTCGTAGTCGAGGTTCGGCGGCAGTTTGTGCAGCGCGCGCACCGGCACGGCGCAGTAGTCGGCGAGGCCGCCCGGGACCGTGAAACCGATGTGGGCGTGGCCCTTCGCCACGTTGCCGTAATTCTCGCAGAGGTTGTACAGGCCCTCCAGGCAGCGCGGGCAGCGGCCACAGCCGACGTGGACCTCGACACCCACGCGGTCGCCCGGCGCCACTTCATCCACGTCCGGTCCGACGGCGACGACGTCGCCGCTCCACTCGTGGCCGGGGATATGCGGGAAGCGCGTGCCAGGGAACTGCCCGGCGAACACCTTGAAGTCGGTGGCGCAGATCGTGGTCGCACGCACCTTCACCAGCGCCTGCCCCGGCCCCGGCGTCGGCTCAGGGACGGCGCGCAGCTCGAAGTGATTGGCCTCGGGGTAGACGACTGCTCGCATGCACCCTACCTGCGTTACTGTGGCTCCGCGCTTCGCCCGAGGGCAGCCGCCGGTCTTCTTCAGGCCCCGGCTACTCCTCTCCCGGGCGGATGAGCACCTTGAGGGCGCCGTCCTTGCGGGTGGCGAAGGTTTCCAGGGCCTTGCCGTACTCTTCGAGCGGGAAGGTGTGGGTGACCAGCTCCTTCACGCGCACGCGACCGCTCTCGATGAGCGGCAGCACCTCTTCCATCGCGTTCGGGTTAGCGCGCACGCCGAACAGATCAATCTCTTCGAGGACGATCTTCTGCATCGGCAGCGACACCGGCTCGTTGGGGATGCCGGTGAACGACGCCCGACCGCCCTTGCGCAGCACGTTCACCGCTTGCAAGACCGAGTCCACCGTGCCGCCCGTGTCCACCGCAACGTGAGCGCCCTTGCCGTCTGTCAGGCGGCGCACGGCCTCGACGGGGTCCTCCTCGCGGTAGTTCACGACCTCGAAGCCCATCTGGCGCGCACGCACCAGTCGCTCGCCGGCGCCGGTGATCACGACGCGGCCGGCGCCGAGCGCGTAAGCGCAGTCGGCCGTCAGGAAGCCCATCGGCCCGGAGCCGACGACCACCACCACCTCGCCGGGCCGGATGCCCGGCCGCTTCACCGAGTGGAGCGCGATACTGGCAGTGTCCACCATGGCGCCGTACTGCAGCTCGAAGCCGGGGGGCAGCTTGAACACGGACTTGATGGAGTGGACCACGTACTCGGCGTCGGCGCCCTGGCTGTAGTGGCCGTACTGGTGGTGGAGCGGCTCCTTGCCGTAGTTCTCGCAGAGGTTGTAGCGGCCGATCAGGCAGTTGCGGCAGTAGCCGCAGCCGGCGTGTGACGTGCCCGCCACGCGGTCGCCCACCTGCCAGCCCAGCTCGGCCGCGCCGGGGCCGACCTCGACCACCGTGCCCGACCACTCGTGGCCGGGAATGAACGGGTAGCTCTTCGGCCAGCGGCCGGGGAACTTGCCCTCGTAGATGTGCAGGTCGGTGCCGCAGATGGCGGTCGAGTCCACCTGGCAGAGCACTTCCATCGGGCCGGGGTGTGGCGTGGGCACCTCGCGGATCTCGTGCGCGTTCGGCCCGGTCAGCACTACGGCCTTCATCTGGCTGGGGAGCGCCTGCTGCCCCGCGGCGCGCTGGGCGTCGGTTATGGCCATCTGGTCGCCTCGCTTCCTGTGCGCGCCGCCGCGCCCCGCGGTGGCGCAGACCATGGGCTAGTAGCTGAAGCCCTCGGAGCCGCCCTCGGCCATGATGCGCGCGGGCGTCGTGTGCGCGTCGTGCTGGCGCGGCTGGCTGCCGGGCGGTGTGCTGCCCTCGACGCCGGGCTTGTCGAGGTCGAGGAACGCCGCGACGCGGCAGATGCAGCCCTCGCCGCCCACCCAGCGCCAGGGGAAGGCGCCCAGCGTCACGCGCATCCCGGCCACTTCGGCGATCTCGCCGCCCAGGTTCTCCAGCATACAGACGTTGCTGCGCGCGGTGCGGTAGTGGACGTACTCGAAGTCGCGCTCGGGCAGCGCCTCCTCGACGGGTTTGCCGTGGAGCTGCTCGAACTCCTTCACCAGGTCGGGCCGCATCCAGCGGACGCGCGTGTAGAAGGAATGGTCAATCGAGGCGAGATCGGCGCCGATCCACTTGATCTTGCGGTCCTCGATCAGCCAATCAATGACCTCGGGCCGCGGGCCGGGGTGGCGGTCGAAGTACATCACGTCGTCGCGGGTGGGCTTGGTCCAGTTGTACTGGTCCCAGCCCGTGTAGAGCACGACGATGTCGCCGACGCGGATCTCCTCGCCCGGCGGAATGCAGCCCTTGACGTCGTCCAGTGAGTAGTAGCTCCAGGGCTTCGTGATCGGGCGCAGGTCGATCACCAGCCCGGTGCCGATGAGGTCGGCCAGCGGGATCTCGCCCAGGTGCTTGCCGGTCTCCGCGTAGTGGATCGGCGCGTCGATGTGTGTGCCGGTGTGCATGTTGGTCTCGACGAGCACTGTGCTCTTGCGGTCGCGGTGGTGCGTCGTGATGTCGGTGACTTTGATCGACGCGAACTGCGGCCAGGTCGGCATCCGGTCGCCCCAGGGCTGGGTGAGGTCGACCACGCGCATGGCAGGCTCCTCAAGTCATCATTCGTCGTTGAGGGAATGTTACCGCGTGTCCTGCCCGGCCCGCGCTACTCCTCGTCGGTCTGGCGGAGCCAGGGCGCCATGCGGGCCTGGACCTGCTTCAGCGCTTCCATGAGCGCGACGCCGAGCACCATCAGGACGACGATCGGCACGAACAGCTTATCGGTCTGGAAGCTGTTGGCGTATTTGACGATCATGTAGCCCAGGCCGGCGATCGACGTGTAGAACTCGGCGATCACGAGGCCGACCAGGCCGCGGCCGATCGCCAGGCGCAAGCCGGCGATGATGAACGGCAGCGCGGACGGGATGATCAGGTCGGCCCAGAGCTGCGCCTCACTGGAGCGGAAGGAGCGCGCGACCTCGAGCAGCCGCGGGTCCACGCTCTTCACGCCCTGGTAGGTGCTGATCAGGATGGGGAAGAGACAGAACAGGAAGACGACGACCGCCTTGGCCTTGATATCGAAGCCGAACCAGAGCACCAGCAGGGGCACGATGGCGACCATCGGCATGGAGTAGAGGGCGTTGATGTAAGTGTCAATCGCGTAGTCCAGCCACTTGTAGCGGGCCATCGCCACGCCGAGGGGGATGCCGACGATCACCGCGCTGACAAAGCCAAACACCAGGACGACGAGGCTCTGCTGCAGGTACTGCCACAGCTCGCCGCTGCCGACCAGCTCGACGAACGCTTGAAACACCGCGGTGGGATAGGTAAAGAGGACAGGGTTCACCGAGCGGCCGTAGATCTCCCACACGATCAGCACGAGCAGCAGCGAGCCGCCGCGGATGAGTGCCGGGGCGAGGTGCAGGCGGCGCGGGGGGGCGGGCCGGGCGGCGGTCGCCGGCGGCAAGGAGGCGGCCGCGTTGTCGCCCACGGTACGAGTCTCGGCCAACTGGTCCTCCGCCCGCTGCGAACGGGCTCAGGCGACGCGCTCGGCGCGCTCGGCCTGCTGCTTGAGCTGGTCCCAGATGTAGGTACGTAGCTCTGCGAAGATGGGCAGCGCGCGCACGGCGTCCGGATCGCGCGGCCGCTCGATGGGCACGGGCAGAATCTCCTTCACCCGCCCGGGCTGCGCGGTCATGATCGCCACGCGGTCGCCGAGCAGCACCGCCTCGTCAATGCTGTGGGTGATGAAGACCATCGTCTGCCGCTCGCGCCACCAGATGCGCAGCAGCTCCGCCTGCAGGATCTCGCGGGTCTGGGCGTCCACCGACGCGAATGGCTCGTCCATGAGCAGGATGGATGGGCGCACGGCCAGCGCCCGCGCCAGCCCTGCCCGCTGCTGCATGCCGCCCGAGAGCTGGTACGGATAGCGCTTCTCCGCGCCCTGCAAGCCGACCAGCCGGATGTACTCGTCCACACTCGCTAGCTCGGCGCGCGAGGCGCCGCGCAGGCGCAGGCCGTAGGCCACGTTGTCGCGGACCGTCTTCCAGGGGAACAGCCCGAAGTGCTGGAAGACGACGGCGACCTGCTCGCTCGGCGCGCGCACCTCGCGGCCGTCGATACAGATGCGGCCGCTGGTGAGCGGCATCAGGCCGTCGATGCAGCGCAGCAAGGTGGTCTTGCCGCAGCCGCTCGGGCCGACAATACACAGCACCTCGTTGGGCTGGACGGCGAGCGACAGGTTGTCGAAGGCCACGACCGCGCCATCCATGAAGGCCTTGCTGGCGTTCTCGACGAGGATCTTGGCGCGGCTCTCCACGCTCTGCTCCTGCCTGTCCACGGTCTCTTGCACGGGAACGGCTGCTGATCCTGCCGCACACGCCCCTGCCCGAGTCGCCGGCGGCAGAAGGGGTTGCCGGCGCCGGCGGGTGGCCGCTACTTCCAGGCTAGCTAGTACCAGCGCGGGTCGCCGGTCCAGGGACCGCCGTTGCGCTGGACGGCCTCGTCCACGATGGACCGGTCCACGAGCTGCTCGTAGGTCGGTTTCTCCTCGGCCTTGATGGTGCCTAGCTCCACCTGCTTGTCGAGCGTGTACTCGAGCATGTCGCGCGGCATGCCGTCGTTCACGGCCCAGATACCGCCCGCCGCGAGATCGTCGTAGGCGCGCTCGACCACGTCGCGCGGCTGGTTGGTGTGCTGCACGCCGATCTCCACCGTGCGGGCCTTGTTGTCGTACATGAAGCGGCCCGCGCGGACGATCGCCGTCTCGAAGTCTACCAATCGCTGGCGGTCCTGGCGAATCTGGTCGTCGGTGACCATGTAGCCGGAGTACCACCACTTCGGCAGCACGTCCCAGAGCTTGGCGACGACGGTGAAGTTGGGATTGGTCTCGACGGCGCGGTAGTACTGGTCAATGTGCAGGATGGCCGCGTCGATCTGCTTGGAGACCAGGCCCGGCACCCGGCCGGCGGTGGAGACCGTCACGTACTGCACGTCGTTCGGCGTCATGCCGGCGGTTTGCAGCACGGCGCGGCTCATCACCTCGTTGAAGCCGCCGACCTCTTGAATGCCGATCTTGCGGCCCTTGAGATCGGCAGGGCTGTGGATGTCCTCCTGCGCGGTCATGACCACGCTGAGCTTGGGGGCGTAGGTGCCGATTGCCTTCACGCCGACTTTGCGCGCGGCCGCGGCGATGATCGGGTCGCTGCTCGTGCCCGCCACGTCCAGGCCGCCGGCGATGCTGCCGCGCAGGGACTGCACGCCGCCCTCGAAGTTCTTGAACTCGACGTCCAGGCCCACGTCGCGGAAGAAGCCCTGCTCCTGGGCAACGTACGGCGCCAGGTGGACCATGTTCGGCGGGGTAACGGGCACGCCGAGCGTCAGCTTGCGCACCTGCACGGCCGTGGGGGCCGCGCTGGCGGCGACGGGCGAGGCGGGTGGGGCGCCGCTCTGGGGGGGCTGCCCGGCGGGCGCGCCGCCTGTCGCCGGCTTGCTGGCAGGCGCGCCCGTGCCGCCGCCACAGGCGAGTGTCAATCCAACGACGAGCGCGAGCCCCAGACCGGCGCTGACGCGGGCGATCCGCCGCATGTCCTGCCTCCTTCGCGTCTCGAACGACAGCGCCCACGCGGCGCCGGCACCCCCGCGCCGGGGGGCCTGGTGGGCTCAACGGAGTGTAGCAACGCGCTGATCTTATGGTCAATGCGCGGTGGCACCGGCACGCGCCGCCAATCATAGCGCGCCAGCGGAGCGACGGACCGGGGACGCGGTGCGGCCTGTTCGGCAAGAAAATGCCGAGGAACGATTAAACGGTAAGACCGATTTTTGGCCCCGGAAGCCGCTTTCTGGGCTGGCACGAGCTTATCGTTTTACACACCCATCGCGAGAGCGGGACCGCGCGGCAACAGCCTGGCGCACACTCAAGGCGGCTCTATAGAGATAGACGACCTCACAGGGAGGAGCGTCCGGCCCACGAGGTCGACCGGAGCGGACGCCCGGTGGGTTTCGCCACGGCAGAATCGGGGCGCTATTTGAGCCGCACGTCCCAGGCGTAGACGTGCTCGTCGGTGCGCGGCGTCCAGTCGAGGCGGTTGCTGACGCCGTAGGTGTCCTCGTACATGAAGAGGAAGGCGACGGGCGCGCGCTTCAGGACCTCGCTCATGCCCTGGTGCAGCACCTTGATGCGCTCGGCCGGATCGAAGATGGTGCGCTCCTGGTCGAGGAGCGCGTCCACGGTCGGATCGGAGAAGCCGATGCGCTTCGAGACGCCCGTGCGGAAGTACTGGTGCAGGTACTCGTCGGGGTCGATGATGCTGCCCCGGCCGCCGAACCAGAACGGCACCTTGCCGTCGCCCACCGCGGGCCAGAAGATGCCCCAGTCCTGGGCGGTGAGCTTCGCGCGGATGCCGACCCGCGCGAGCTGGCCGACGAGCGCCTGCGCCAGCTCCTTATCCTTGATGTAGCGCCCATTCGGGGCGAACATCTCGACGTCCAAGCCGTTCGGGTAGCCGGCCTGGGCGAGCAACTGGCGGGCGCGCTCGGGATCGTGCTGGTACTTCGGCCCGATGTCGGGCGAGTAGCCGAACTGCGGTGGCCCGATGGGGGCGTCGAGCGGGTAGGCATGGCCACTGAGGACGCCGTCGATCAGCTCCTTGCGGTCTACCGCGTAGCTCACGGCCTGGCGCAGCAGCAGGTTGTCCCAGGGCTTGTACTGCGGGTTCATCGCCAGGAACATCATGCGCTGGCCCGGCGCGCGCGCCACGCGCACATCCTGGCGGCTCTCCACGCGCGGCGCGAGCTGCGGCGATAGGTAGGTCACGATATCAGCCTCGCCGTTCAGCAGCGCGGTAACGCGCGCCTCGTCCTCCGGGATCGCGCGGAAGACGACCTCGTCCACGGTCGCGCGGTTCGGGCCGTCGTAGTCGGGGTTGCGCTCGACGACGAACCGCTGGCCGGGCACCCACTCCTTGAACCGGTACGGCCCGGTCCCGATCGGCTGCGCGTCGGCGGCCTCGCGCCCCAGGCGGTCGTAATGCGCCTTGCTGGTGATGACGCGCTGCCAGAGGGTGTCGAGCAGGGTGGCGTCCGGCCCTTTGGTGATGACGTCGACGGTGTAGCGATCCGGGGCTTCGAGCGCGGCGACGCTGGAGAGCTGGCCCTTCTGCTTGCTGTCGGGGTCGTGCAGGATGCGGTCTAGCGAGTGGACCACGTCCTGGGACGTCAGCTCGCTGCCGTCGTGGAACTTCACGCCCTGGCGCAGGTGGAAGCGCCACACGTCCGGCCGCGGGTTCTCCCAGGACGATGCGAGCAAGGGCACCATCTGGCGGTTCGCCGAGTCCCAGTGGACCAGCGTCTCGTAGACGTGCTTCCACGTCGCGTAGGTGATGCCGGCGCTCTGCGCGTAGGGGTTGAGGGACTCGACGGGCTGGGAGCCGTAGATGATCGTGATGCGCGATGGCCCGGCGGGCTGCGCCGGCGCGCCGGCTGCCGGGCCGGCCTGGGGGGAGGGCTTCGTTGCGGGGGCGCAGGCCAGCAGCGCCAGGGCGACCAGGACGCTGAGCGCCACGGCTCGTTGCATCACACTTAACCTCCCGGTGAAACGCTGCATTGCAGCCCGCCGCACCGGCCTGCACACCAACCGCATCTGGGTGTGAGGCTGACAAGCGGCGGCCTGGTGGCCGCGGGCGGGCACGAGACCCGCCCCTACCCACGGCTCGCCACCAATTGTGTCTGGAACCCGGTTGGCTGGCTACGGGTGCTGTCCGGCTAGCTGGACAGGACCGAGCGGCCGCCGAAGCGCTGCAGCCACTTGGGGATGACGTCTACGTTGTACACGTTGTCCGGCACCTCGCCGCGCAGGGCGCGCAGGACCGACTGCGTGGCCCAGGTGATGCCGGGGCCGAGGCCGCTACCGACGTTGCTCGACACCATGTGGGGCGACAGCAGCACCTTGTGCCTCATCTCGCGCAGCGGGCTGTCCTGTGGCAACGGCTCATCCTCGAACACGTCGAGCGCCGCGCCGGCGATCTTGTTATTTTCCAGCGCGTCGGCCAACGCCCGCTCGTCCACGACGCCGCCGCGCGAGGTGTTGATGAGCACGGCAGAGGGCTTCATGAGGGCGAGCTGCTCGGCGCCGAACATATGCCGCGTCTCCTTGGTCAGCACCACGTGGAAGCTCACCACGTCCGCCTCGCGGAGCAGCGTCTCGTAGTCCACCGGCTCGACGTTCGTGAGCGCGAAGCGCGCCGGCGGCACGTGCGGGTCGTAGCCGATCAGGCGCACGCGCCAGGGGTGCAGCAGGTCGGCGACGCGGCTGCCGATGCGCCCGACGCCGACGAGGCCAATGGTGATGCCGGGATAGCCATCCAGGCGGCGGCCCAGGTAGGTACCCTGCAGCTCGTCGGCGCGCCAGCGGCCGCGCTTCATCGCCTCGTCGCGCTCGCGGACCTTCTTCAGCATCGCGAGGATCATCGCGATCGTGCCCTCGGCAACGCCGCCCCAGTTCGACTCGGTTGGGCCGTGGGTGACCAGGATGCCTAGCTCGGTGGCCGCGTCCACATCCACGTCGTCCACGCCGATGGTGTACTTCGCGACGATGCGCAGCTTGTTCGAGGCTTCCATGATGCCGCGCGTGATCGGCGAGCTACGGATCGACGTGCCAGCCAGCGCGTCCGCGTCCCGCGCCAGCTCGCGCATCTCGTCCTCGTTGTTGCCCTGGGGGGTGTGCCAGCCGGCCTTGCCCAGGGTGAGCGCGCAGCCCGCTTCCTCGAGCCGCCGGTGCGTCTCGCCGGTCTCGTCGGCGGGGGCGAAGATGAAGACTTTCGCGGCTGCCATCTGCTGGCCCTCCTCGTGGTGTGCGGGTCGGACGGGCGCGCCCGATGTGGCGCCCGGTGGGTGGAGCGTACGCCCCGGATGGCGGCGTGTCAAGGTGGCGGGAGGGCCGGGCGGGGAGGTGCGCTCGCGGACGCGGCGCCGGCCGTGGATGGCACGCCCGGACGGCCGGCGGTAGCGACGGGCGAGCGCCGGGAGTAGAATGCGGGGCGGGGCGCTGCCCGTGGTCGCCCGACCGGCGCGGCCGCCATGGCCGCTGGCGCGGCCCGCTGCGCCAGCCTTGGCCGCGCGGGTGGCCGGCTCGCCGGAGTTAGCCGAGGTCCTGAGGAGGTAGCGGAATGGCATCGCCACTCACCCCAGAGCAGTCGGTGGACCTGCTGCGCACGATGCTGCGGATGCGGCGCGTGGAAGAGCAGGTGATGCACTTCGGGGAGGAGCACGAGGGCTTGCTGCGCGGCCACTACCACGTCTACGTGGGCCAGGAGGCGGCGGGCGCGGCGGCCACGGCGGCGCTCGGTCCGGACGACTACATCTGGACAACGCACCGCAACCACGGCCACGTCATCGCGCGCGGCGGCGACATGGGACGCACGCTGGCCGAGATCATCGGGCGGGCCGACGGCTACTGCAAGGGGCGGGCGGGCACCTTTCACGTCGCGATCCCCGACAAGGGCATCCTGCACACCTCGGCGATCGTCGGCGGCTGCCTGCCGCTCGCGGCGGGCGCGGCCTACGCCGCGAAAGTGAAGCGCACCGGCCAGGTGTCGCTGGTCTTCTTCGGCGACGGCGCGATGGAAGAGGGCGTCTTCTACGAGACGATCAACATGGCGCAGCTCTGGCGGCTGCCCGTCATCTTCTACATGGAGAACAACGCCGTGTCGCCGGGGGAGCGGCCGGGGCGCGGCTCGCCCACGTCCGAGCACGCCGCGACGGCGCTCTCCGACGTGCCGCGCGCCTTCAACGTCGAGACGCGAGTGGTGGACGGCACCGACGCCGACGCGGTGTATCAGACGGTGAGCGACTTCGTGGCGCGCGGCCGGTCAGGCGAAGGGCCGTACTTCGTGGAGTCGCGGACGACGCGCTGGCCGGGCAACTACGGCTCGTTCCCGCGGCTGGTGGGCGGCGACACGGACATTGCCTGGACCTGGGCGCCCGAGAACGCGCCCGAAGCGGTGCGGGCCTGGGAGCAGGAGAGCGATCCGGTGCTGCTCCTGGCGCGGAAGCTCCTGGCGCAGGGAACGCTGACCCGCGACGCGCTGGTCGAGCTGGACCGCCAGGTGCGCGAGGAAGCTGCCGCGGCGGCGCAGTTCGCCTTGAACAGCCCGCTGCCGGCCCCCGAGTCCGTCTTCGAGTTCGCTTACGCGTGATGCGTGCCGACTGCCGAGAGCGGAGTAGGAGCTGAGTGATGCGACAGATCAAGTACGCGCAGGCGATCGCCGAGGCGCTGGACGAGATCCTGGGCGAGGACGAGCGGGTAACGCTGATCGGCGCCGGCTTCGTGGGGCTGACGCCGAGCGGCGTGTTCCTGAACCCGGTGCGCGAGAAGTACGCGTCGCGGATCAAGTACCCGCCGATCGCCGAGCTGGCCTACTGCGGGATTGGCATCGGCGCGGCGATGGCGGGGCTGCGGCCGATCATCGAGCTGAGCACGGCGACGTTCTCGTACGAAGCCATCCCGCAGATCGTGAACGAGGCGGCCATCGCTTGCTCGAACTCGGCCGGGCAGACCTCCGTGCCGATCGTGTTCCACATGCTGTACGGCATCCGCGGCGCGGGCGCGGTGCAGCACTCGGGCAGCCCGCAGGCGTGGTACTGGAACACGCCTGGCCTGCAGGTGGCGATGCCCGGCACGCCCGCCGATGTGAAGGGGCTGATGCGCTGGGCCGCGCTCAAGAGCCGCAACCCAACCGTGTTCCTGAACCACCAGAAGCTGATGGAGACCGAGGGCGACGTGCCCGAGGGGCCGTACGACGTGGAGTTCGGGCAGGCGGACGTGGCGCGCGAGGGCAGCGACGTGACGATCGTCGCCACGTCGATTCAGGTGCCGCGGTCGCTACAGGCGGCGGAGACGCTGGCGCGCGAGGCGGGCATCAGCGCTGAGGTCGTGAACGTGCGCACGCTGCAGCCGCTCGACAAGGCGACGATCCTGGCGTCGGTGCGGAAGACGGGGCGGGTGGTCGTGACCGACGAGAGCCACGACAACTGCGGCGTGGCGGCCGGGCTGGCGGCGATCATCGCCGACGAGGGCTACGACCTGCTGAAGGCGCCGATCCGGCGCGTGAGCATCCCGCCCGTGCCGATCCCCTACGCCTCGTCCATGGAGGAGTTCGTGACGCCCAGCCCCGAGCGCATCGTGGCGACCGTGCGCCAGCTCGTCGGCGGCCGGTGACCAGGGGCGCAGCCAGCCGCAGGGCGCAGCCAGCCGGGGCGCGGCAAGCTGGGGCGCGGCAAGCAGCGCCCCTACACCGGGTGGGATGGTGGCCGGGCAGGGCGCAGCAAGCAGCGCCCCTACACCGGATGGGAGGTGGGGGTGCCGCTTGCCACGCCCAGAACGGCCGCGCGTCAAGGATTCGGGGATTGGTCTGGGGCCGGCGCGCGGAGGGCGCTCGCGGAAGCTAGCGCGGTGGGGACGTGGCGTGGCCGGTGAGCAGCAGGCGCTCGGCGAGCACGAGCAGGTCGGTGGGCCAGAAGGTCCGAGGGCGGGGGTGGGGCGCGGTGCGCGGCGGATCGGTGGGGCGGCAGGAGAGCACCATCTGCCGCCACTGGGCGGGGACGGCCTCGCGACCGTGGACGGCGCCGAGCAGCGCGCCGCAGATCGCCCCGTTCGTGTCCGTGTCGCCGCCTGCGCGTACCGTCGCTACGACGCCCGCTTCCAGCGAGGGCGCGTGCAGGAGCTGGTAGAAGGCGTTCTGCAGCGCCGTAAGCACCCAACCCGCCTGGTGCTCGTAGTCGGCGGGGGGCGCGGCGGCCGCGCGCTGGAGCGTGTCGCGCACCGCGCTCTCGGCCTGGCTCGACCGCGCCCAGTCTAGCGCCGCGTCGTACGTGGCGCGGGCGTCCGCGTTGTGGCCGATGGCGTGGGCGATGGCGACGACGAAGGCGGCCGAGGCGTCCTGGCAGACCGGGTGGGGGTGGGTCAGGCTGGCATCAGCGCGTGCGGCGGCGGCGACCTGGCTGGCGGGCCGGCCCGCGCCCCAGATGCCGATGGGGCTCGCGCGCATGAGTGCGCCGTTGGCCTGCGAGACGCGGCTGGCGGCGGCTTGCGCGGCGGTCGCGGCCGCGCCCCAGCGCAGCGCCGGACCGGTGATCGCACTGAGCGCCTGCGCGGTCGTGCCGCCCACGTCGAAGGGCGGCGCCCACGCTTCGCTCACGCCCTCGCCGTTGTCGCCGTGGTACCACCAAGCGTAGGCGCGCGCTAGCGACTCCGTATCGAGGCCCTGGTGCGCGACGAGGCTGCGCGCCAGCAGCAGGGCCAACTCAGAATCATCGGTGGGCTGGCCGGCGATGACGTCGTGCGGGCCGCCGTCGGCCAGCAGGCGGGGGCCGCCATCGGGGTAGTCGGCGGCGATGCGCCGGGCGGACGCGAACTCGACCTGCGCGCCGAGCGCGTCGCCCGCCACCTGGCCGAGTAGGCACCCCTGCGCGCGCGCGAGCAGGCCCGCGTCGGCCACGTTCTCGCCGGGCGCGAGGCGCAGGAAGTCGTATGGCAAGTTCGGATCGGGCCAAGCCGGCGGCGCGCCCTGGAAGATCGGCTGCCACGAGCGGCCGGCCAGCTCGGCGCAGACGCGCGGCGGGCCGCCAAAGCAGTAGCGCACGTGGCTCGCGCCATCCGGCGCGTAGGCCACTTCCGCCGCGGTCTCGTTCACGAAGGCGCCGCCCGCGCCGCGCAGGAGCGCGTGGCCGCCGCCGTAGTCCCAGTCGCCGGGCGTGTGCAGCGACGCGGCGATCCCTTCCCCCGCGGCGGCGAGCGCCAGGCGGTAGGCGATGCTGGGCAGGGCGCGGAAGCGCGCCGGCGCGATGATTTCGAGATTGTCGGCGGCGCGGCGGTCGGCGCCCTGCGACAGCAGGACGACGGTGTGGGGGCCGAGGACGGAATCGGGATCGAGCGGCGGCAGGGGTAGGCCGTTGCGGCGCGGCGGGCCGCAGCCCTCCGCCCAGGCGAACAGGTCCCCGTCGTCGTCGGGGGCGCAGGGCGCGTAGACGACGCCCAGCACGGGCTCGCCGGCGCGCACGAGGCCGATGGAGACGGCGCTGCCGCGTTGGCCGCGCAGGAACGCCGCCGTGCCGTCGTTCGGGTCCACGAGCCAGACGTGGCCGATGGCGTCGCGCGGGCGCTCGTGGGGCCGGGTCTCCTCGCCGCGGTAGCCCCAGGCGGGAAAGGCGGCGCGCAGGCCCTTGCGGATCAGCGTCTCGGCCTCTTCGTCGACGGGCGCGTGACCGCGCTCGCCGCGCGGGCCGCTTGGCCGGTGGAACTCCTCGCGTAGCAGCGCGCCGGCCTCCTGCGCGAGGCGCACGGCCACCTCGAGCGCGCGGGCGTAGCTCTCGGGCATCGTTTCCCTCGCCGGGGGGCGCGGGTCTGGGGATTCGGCGGCGGCTCCCCTTTCATCCTAGCGGGGGGCGGTCTCCGCGACAAGGCGCCGCACGGGCCGATTGGCCGCTCCCTCTTATAATGGGCAGTGGAGCGATGTTGATGGAGAGGGCACTGTGCGCGCGATTGTAAGCGTCTACGACAAGACCGGCGTCGTCGATTTTGCCCGCGGTCTGAACGAGCTGGGGATCGAGTTTTACTCGACGGGCGGGACGGAGGAGCTGCTGCGGAGCGCGGGCGTGTCCGTGCGGCCGGTCGAGGAAGCGACCGGCTTCGCGGAGATCCTGGGGGGCCGGGTGAAGACCCTCCACCCGAGCATCCACGCCGGGATCCTGGCGAAGCGCGACGACGCGGCGCACATGGCCGAGCTAGAGCGCCTGAACATCGCCCCGGTGGACCTGGTCGTCGTGAACCTGTACCCGTTCGTGCAGAAGGTCACGGAGCCGGGGGTGACGAACGACGAGGCGCTGGAGAACATTGACATCGGCGGGCCGACGCTGCTGCGCGCCGCGGCGAAGAACTACCCGTCGGTGGTGGTGGTGTGCGACCCGGCCGACTACTCGGACGTGCTGGAAGGACTGCGGCGGCCGGGCGGCGTGTCGCTCGACATGCGGCGGCGGCTGGCGGCCAAGGCGTTTCAGCACACGGCGTTCTACGACACGCACGTGGCGAGCTATCTCCGTCCGCCAGACGAGCTGTTTCCGCCGGAGATCACGCTCGCGCTGCGGAAGACCATTCCTTTACGCTACGGCGAGAACCCGCACCAGCTTGCCGCGTTCTACGCGGACTCGTCGGTCCGGCCGCTGCCGTACGGTGTGATGGGCGGCGAGCAGCTCCACGGCAAGCAGCTCTCGTTCAACAACACCTACGATCTGGACGCCGCGTGGCGTACCGTGTGCGACTTCGCCGCGCCCACGGTAGCGATCATCAAGCACGGTAACCCCTGCGGCCTGGCGACGGGCGACGACCTGGCCGAGACGTATCGGCGGGCGCTGGCGTGCGACCCGCAGTCGGCCTTCGGCGGGGCGGTGGCGGTCAACCGCCCGGTGGACGCGCCGCTCGCCGAGGAGATCGCCCAGGTGTTCTTCGAAGACCTGATCGCGCCGAGCTATAGCGGCGACGCGCTGGCCATCCTGCGGCGCAAGAAGGACCTGCGGATCATGGCCGCGGGGGGACTGCTGCCGGCGACCGCGCCGTGGGAGCAGGGCGTGTTCGACCTCGACTTCAAGCGCGTGGTGGGGGGCTTCCTGGTGCAGACGCGGGACGCGCTGCCCGAGTCGGCGCTGACGCGCGACGTGGTCACCGAGCGCCACCCGACGCTGGAAGAGCTAACCAGCCTGCTCTTTGCCTGGCGCGCGGTGAAGCACGTGCGGTCAAACGCGATCGTGCTGGCGAAGAAGCTGGCGCTGGTGGGAGTCGGGGCGGGCCAGATGAGCCGCGTGGACAGCGTGGACCTGGCGGTGCGCAAGGCGGGCGAGCGGGCGGCTGGCTCGGTGATGGCGTCGGATGCGTTCTTCCCGTTCCCCGACGGGATCGAGCACGCCGCCGAGGCGGGCGTGACGGCGGTGATCCAGCCGGGCGGCTCGATCCGCGACGGCGAGGTCATCAAGGCCGCCAACCGCGCGCACATGGCGATGATCTTCACGCACCAGCGCCACTTCCTGCACTAAGGGCGCCCGGGCCAGCGTCGGAATTGAGATGCAAGGTCAGGGGCGGCCGCCGGGCCGCCTGTGGCCTTTTAACTGCCCAGGAGCGCGCGCAGCCGCTTGGCGTTCGTGATCGCGTGGCCGTGCGGGTCGTTCTGAGCCTAACCGCAGTATTCCTCCTCGCTAACTGGCTCTAGCCAGTCGACGTTCTTGCCGTTGACCATGTACGTAATGGCGATGTGGCTCATGCGGTTGGTGGCGGTGGCGCCATGCCAGTGCTTCACGGCCGGCGGAATCCAGACAACGTCCCCCGGCTTGATCTCGCGCCGCTCGCCCTGCCATTCCTGCACCCAGCCCACGCCGGAGGTCACGATCAGCGTCTGGCCGGCCGGATGGGTGTGCCAGGCAGTGCGCGCGCAGGGCTCGAACGTGACCAGGCCGCCGGTCGCGTGGGTGTGTTCCGTCGCGTCGAAGAGGGGGTCGATCACGACGGAGCCCGTGAAGCTCGGCGTCGCGCCTCTGGCGGAGGGGCGGGAACTGTTCGGCGTGACCTCGATGGCTGACCCATTGCTCATGGGAACCCCCGTATGTTGGGTATGGGCGTCGGCGACCAGATTAGCCGTCGCTGACGCCGCGGCCGCGCTCGCCCCGGGATCACCACCAGGCGGCCGACTCGCCAAGACCTCCTTCACGACCGGCACCGCGGAGAAGACGTGGGGCCAACCGGCATAGAACGCTAGTTGCGTGAGCACTTCGCCGGCCTGCGCTCGCGTCAGGCCGTTGTCCAGGGCCTTGTTGAGGTGAAACGGAATCTGCGCGACCTGGCCCGAGGTGATCAAGGCGCTGATGGTCACCAGGCTGCGATCCCGCGGCGCCAGGTCCGGGCGGAGCCACAGGTCTCGAAACAGCAGGTCCGCGGTGTACTGGACCAGGCCGGGCGAGACCCGGCCGACGTCCTGCTGCACGCGGGTGGCCCGCTGCTCCTCCGCGGCCTGGTCGAGCGGCAGCAGCGGCGGCGAGGCCGCCGGAAGCTGGTCGGCGCCGATGCTCCGCCGGGCGAAGATGTCTCTCACGACCGCCGCCGCCGACGTGGCATTCGCCCAGCCTGAGTAGAACGCGAGATGGGTGATGATCTCGGAGACCTCGCTCGGCCGAAGGCCGTTGTCGAGCGCCAGCGTGACGTAGTCCGCTAGCTCGGTCGTCTGGTCGCGGGTGATCAAGGCCGCGAGCGTCACGATGCTGCGGTCCCGCGGTGACAGGTCGGGCCGGCGCCAGAGATCGCCGAGCAGCGCCCGTTGCGTGTACCGCTCCAGCGCGGGAGAGACCGTTCCGATATCACTGAGCGTCTGTGGAGTCGTATCCGACACGGGTCTCGCTCCTTTCTGGTTGCCCTGCGCGAAGACCAGCGCGGCCAGGGCGACGGACAGGATCGTTGCGGTAAGCAGGTTCATGCACCCCACAGCTCTCCGGACACGATGGATACCTCTGTGCCTTACGGGCGCAGCAGCACCTTGATCGCGCGGCGCTCGTCCATCGCGCGGTAGCCCTCGGCCACCTGGGCGAGCGGCAGCGTCAGGTCGAACACTTTGCCGGGATCGATCGTCCTGTTGCACACCAGGTTGATCAGGTGGGGCAGGAAGCGGCGCACGGGGGCCGGGCCGCCGAACAGGTGGACCTCGGCGAAGAACAGCTCCTCGCCGGGCAACTGCACGCCGTGGGAGACCCCGACGTAGCCGACGTAGCCACCGGGGCGGGTGGCGCGGATGGCCTGCAGCATCGACTCCTGCGTGCCGACGGCCTCGATGACCGAGTGCGCGCCGAGCCCATCGGTGAGGTCCTTGATCCGCGCCACGCCCTCGTCGCCGCGCTCGCTCACAATGTCGGTCGCGCCGAACTCGCGGGCGAGCTGCTGCCGGGGCGCGTGCCGGCTCATCGCGATGATCCGCTCGGCGCCCATTTGCTTCGCCGCGAGCACGCCGAGCAGGCCGACCGCGCCGTCGCCGACTACCGCGACCGTCGCGCCCGGCTGCACGTGGGCCGCGTCGGCGGCGAACCAGGCCGTACCGAGCACGTCGGAGGTCGCGAGCAGGCTCGGGATCAGGTCGTCAGACGGGAGGTCCGGGGTGGCGACGAGGGTGCCGTCGGCCAGCGGGATGCGCGCGAGCGGCGCCTGGGTGCCGATGCTGGTCATCACCTGGGCGCGTACACAGCGGGACTGGTAGCCGGCCTGGCAGATCGGGCAGGTGTTGTCGGAGGCGAAGAAGGAGCCGACGACGAACTGCCCGGGCTTGATGTTCTTGACCGCGCTGCCGACCTCCTCGACGATGCCGACGTACTCGTGGCCCATAGGGGTCGGCTGGGTGACCGGATCGATGCCGCGGTAGGGCCACAGGTCGGACCCGCAGATGCAGGTCGCCGGCAGCCGGATGATGGCATCCGTCGGCTCGATGATCGTCGGGCCCTCGCGCTCGACGTAGCGGATGTCACGCGGACCGTAGAGCACAGCGCCTTTCATGCGTTCCTCCCTTTGTTTGTTGTTGCTGCTCGTGCTCGCCACCGCGTCGGGACGAGCAGTGCTCGTTCAGCGCGGCACGAGCTTGAGCGTCGTCGCTCGCGCTGCGGGGCTGATCATGGGTGGGACGTAGCTGTCCGCGTAGCGGCGGTACTTGGTGCGGTACGCGGCGTCGATCTGGTCATTGATGCCGGGGGCGGTTTCCTCCACGACGGTGACGTCTCTCTGGACGCCGCCCGCCTGGATATGGGCCTGGTGGCGTGCCTGGATATCCCGAAACCAGGTGGCGCTGTGTCCACGCCAGGAGCGGACGTAGAGATCGTCGCCGTGGCGGACGACCCAGATCGTCACAGGCTTGCGGGGCGGGGCGTCCCGGCGCACTGGCACGATCTCCAGCTCCTCTGCTGCCCCGATCTGCTGAAGCTCTTCGCTGGTCCATGCGTTCATCTGGGCATCTCCTTCGGCATGCGCGTGAGGTAGTCCTTACCGCGTGCAGGGCGTATGCCACCAGCAGGCTCACCGCTGTGCGGCGGACCTCAACTGGAGGCTGGCCACCGTCGTCGCGAGCAGTAGCACTGCCGCGATCACCAGGCTGATGCGCATGCCGTTTTGGTCGATTGGGAACACGAGGCGGCGCTACACGATGCGGCGCTATCGGTGGCCGCATTCCGGGCCGAGGCGGGTAGGGATCTCGCAGGGCTCGTCTATCAGAAACCTATTACCGATTTGATCGGTTGAACCCGGTCTGCAACGTCGGGCTGGCGCGGGCGTCAGGCCGTGAGCAGCGCGCGCAGGCGACGGGCGTCGGTGATGGCGTGGCCGTGCGGGTCGTTGTTGAAGTAGGCGTAGATGCCCAGCCCGCGCGCGCGGTAGGCGCCCAGGCGCTCGGCCCAGGCGCAGAGCTGGGCGTCGGTGTAGGCCCAGCCATCGCCCAGGCCGCCGTGGAAGCGCACGTAGGTCCAGGATGCGGTGATCTCGAGGGGGGAGTTGCCACCGCCGCGGTCGGCCAGGCAGAGCGCGGCGTCGTGGGCGGCCAGCGCGTCGTAGACGGGCTGCACGAACCAGGAGTCGTGGCGGAACTCGAAGGCGTGCTGGCAGTCGCGCGGGAGGGCCGCGAGGAAGGCGCGGAGGCGATCCACGTCGCAATGGAACTGGGGCGGCAGTTGCCAGAGAACAGGGCCGAAGGTCGGGCCGAGGGCGCTGGCGCGCTCGAAGAAGCGGCCGAGCGGCTCGTCTGGCTCGCGCAGGCGCTTGAGGTGCGTGATGAAGCGGTTCCCCTTGACGGCGAACAGGAAGCCCGGCGGCGCCTGCTCGGCCCAGGCGGCGAAGTTGTCACGTGAGGGCAGGCGGTAGAACGAGTAGTTGATCTCGACAGTGTCGAAGTGCTGACAGTAGAAGTCGAGCCAGCGCGCCGCGGGCAGGTCGCGCGGATAGAAGATGCCGCGCCAGTGCTTGTAGTTCCAGCCGGACGTGCCGATCCGCAGCGGCGGCACCGCCATCGTCTCCCCCATCCGTCCACACGCCAGACGCCGGTCAGGAGTACGTCTCTACTCTAGCAGCCAGCAGGCCAGAAGTGGCCGCGGGGGCCGCGGCCGCTCGCCCCGCGCAATTGTCGAAGTTGTTGACAGAGTCAGTTGGGCGGACTATACTGCTCGCGATGTATCCGAGTTTGCCGACTTACATCATCAACTAATGGCCGCAGGTCGGCTTCGGCTGCTCCTGTCGCTAGCCCCCGCCCCGCGGGTGGGGGCCATCACAGCGCGCGAACGTTCCCCCGCGGCTCGCGCGACCGCTTGGCTCGCTCGCGCCGCGTTCAGGCGCGGGGCGAGCGCGGCGCAAACTGTCCAGCATCACCGGTTGCCCGGTGACCGGACGCGCGTTCGGCAAGGCATCTGATAAGGGGCCGGCGAGCCGGAGCGGGGCCGTGCGCGGCCCGGGCTGGCGCGGCCGGCGCGGGGGAGCGGGCATTCCAGGCAGAGGAGGGATGGATGACTCTTGACGCGGCGCAGAACGGCGCGGCGCCGGCCAAACGGTCGGGCGTCGAAGTCCTGAAGGAGCAGAGCGACTACCTGCGCGGCACCATCGCCGCGACGCTGGCGAGCGACGTGTCGCACTTCTCGCACGACGAGTACCAGCTCCTGAAGTTCCACGGCGTGTATCAGCAGGACGACCGGGATGCCCGCGTCGCGGCGCGCCAGGCGGGCGGCGACAAGGCGTGGATCATGATGGTGCGGGCGAAGATCCCCGGCGGCCGGCTCACCGCGGAGCAGTACCTGCGGTTCGACGAGCTGGCGACGCGCTACGGCGACGACACGCTGCGCGTGACCACGCGCCAGTGCTTCCAGCTCCACCACATCGGCAAGGGCGACCTGCGGCGCACGATCCAGGGCATCAACGAGAGCTTGATCACGACGCTGGGCGCCTGCGGCGACGTCGAGCGCAACCTGGTGGCCTGCCCGGCGCCGAGCGCGGTCGCGGCGGCGTCGGAGGTGCAGCGCTGGGCGCGCTACCTGAGCGACCAGACGCTGCCGCGCACGCGCGCCTACCACGAGATCTGGCTGGACCACGAGAAGGTGGTCTCCACGCAGCAGCCCGACGAGGAGCCGCTGTACGGCGCGACGTACCTGCCGCGCAAGTTCAAGTCGGGCCTGGCGGTGGAGGGCGACAACTGCATCGACGTGTACGCCCAGGACATCGGCATGGTGGCGCACCTGGACGGCGGGCGGCTGGCGGGCTTCACCGTGCTGGTGGGCGGGAGCATGGGCATGACCCACAACCAGCCGACGACCTATCCGCGCGCCGCCAGCCCTATCTGCTTCGTCGAGCCGGACGCGCTGCTGGACACGTTCCTGACGATCATCGGCATCCAGCGGGACGCGGGAAACCGCGCGAACCGCCGCTACGCGCGCATGAAGTACCTGATTGATGGCTGGGGGCTCGACCGCTTCCGCGCGGAGATGGAGCGGCGGCTGGGCACGCGGCTGGCGCCGCCGCGCCCGCTGCGCTGGCAGCACACGGGCGACCACCTCGGCTGGCACGAGCAGCCCGACGGGCGGGCCTACCTCGGCGTGTGGATCGAGAACGGGCGCATCCGGGACGTGGGAGGCCGGCGGCTGAAGGCGGGCCTGCGCGCCCTGGTCGAGCGCTTCCGGCCGGCGGTCTGGCTGACGGCGCACCAGAACGCGCTCTTCGGCGACCTGCCCACCGACCAGCGCGCCGAGGTCGAGGCGCTGCTGCGCGCGCACGGCGTGCCGCTCGTGGAGGAGGTGCCGAGCGCCCTGCGCCACTCCATGGCCTGCCCCGCCATCCCGACGTGCGGCCTGGCCGTGGCCGAGTCGGAGCGGGCGCTGCCGAGCGTGATCCGCCAGATCCATGGCGTGCTCGAGGAGCTGGGGCTGGCCGGCGAGCGGCTAAGCGTGCGGATGACCGGCTGCCCCAATGGCTGCGCGCGGCCCTACCTGGGCGACATCGGCTTCGTGGGCCGCAGCCCGGGCAAGTACCAGATCTACGTGGGCGGCGACTTCGAAGGCTCGCGGCTCAACCAGCTCTACGCGGACCTGGTGCCCACGGAGGAGCTGGCGGAGCGGCTGCGGCCACTGTTCGTCCTCTTCCGCGCCGAGCGGCAGCCGGGCGAGGGCTTCGGCGACTTCTGCCACCGCCTGGGCGTGAAGCGGCTACAGGCGCTCGCGGAGCCGGCGGCGGCGGGAGCGCGCTAGCGGGGGGCGCGGTGCGCCGCCTGTCGGTCGTCTGGCCCGGCTTCGCGCGTTTGGCGGGCCGGGCCAATCCGCTCCAGGCGGCTGGCGCGCCAGCCGGGCGTGGAGAGTCGGAGCGCATCGGCCGCGCCGCGCGGAGGCCCCGCGCCGCGGCCGATAACCAGGAGGTGAACATGGTTGCGGTCGCGGATGGGCCGGTCGGCGTGGCAGGCGGACCGACCGAGTCAGCGCCGGATCACCCCGTTGCCATAGCTCGCGGTGGCCCTGTGGTGCCGGTCCATTGGAGCCAGGCGTGTCGCGGCGAACGCGCCCGGCGCGCGCTCCGCTGGCGGTGGCGGCCCTGGGCGGCGCCGCGGGTGCGGCTGGGCGCTCGGGTTCGACCGCAGACGCGGCTGGAGCTGGCGCTGTGCGCGCTCTTCCGCTGTCAGCGCGAGTGGCCCGCCGGCGCGCTGGTCGCGCGGCTGGCGGAGGCGCCGCGCGGCAGCGACGACAATCGCGCCCTGGACGGCCGGCCGTGCGCTGGCCCACTCCGCCCGCTCGGGCGGGGCGCGGCCTGGGACGCGCTCTCGGACTGGCTGGCTCGCGGCCTGGTGGTGGAGTGCGCGCCAGCGCGCCGTGCGCTGGTCCCGGGGACGGTGGCGGCATCGCGGGACGTGATCGCCGACGCGGGGGCCACGGCGGAGCCCGCGCGCTCGCCCGGCTGAGCCCGGCTCGCCTGACCGCATCCTCGCGTGCCTGCTGACGCGGCTCCTTGAAAGCGGTATCATGGCAGCGCGGCGGGGCCCGACCCGCCAGCCGGCCGGCCGTGTGGCCGCCGCTTCCGGGGAAGGACGCCGCCATGCAGCTTGTCACCGCGCGTCGCCTGGTGGATGGTAGCGGGGCGCCCGGGATCGAGGATGCCGCGATCCTGATCGACGAGGCGGGGCGCATCGTCTATGCGGGGGCGCGCGGGGCGCTCGACGCGCGCGCCGCCGGCGCAACCCGTGTGGATCTTGGCGACCGGACGCTGCTGCCCGGCATCGTGGACGCGCACGTACACCTGGCGTTCGACGGTGGGCCGGACCCGGTAAGCGCCATCCAGGTGACGGACGACGACACCCTGTACGCCCAGATGGCCGAGCGCGCGGCGAGCATGCTACGGGCCGGGATCACCGGCGCGCGCGACTGCGGCGCCCGCGGCTGGCTCGATCTCCGCCTGCGCGACGCGATCGCTAGGGATGAGCTTCCCGGCCCGCGCCTGGTGGTCGCCGGCAGCCCCATCACTATAGACGAGGGCCACTGCCACTACCTGGGCGGCTGCACGCCGCGCGGCGTGGCAGCCGTGCGCGCCCAGGCGCGCCGCCAGCTCGAGGCGGGCAGCGACTGGGTGAAGATGATGGTGAGCGGCGGGCGCATCACCGCCGGCAGCGACGCGACGCGGCCACAATTCGAGCGCGAGGAGGTGCGCGCCGCGGTGGCGGAGGCCCACGGGGCGGGACGGCGGCTCGCGGCCCACGCCCACGCTACGGCCAGCATCGCCGATGCCGTGGCGGCCGGGGTGGACAGCGTCGAGCACTGTAGCTGGGTGTCACCCGACGACGACATCGCCTATGACGAGGCGGTCGCCGCGGCGATGGCCGCGCAGGGTACCTACGCCTGCCCGACCCTGCACTGGCGCTTCCCCGAGCTGGCCGCGCGCCGCGGGCCGGACTGGACACGCCGCCGGCTGGAGACGATCGGGCACATGCACACGACGGGCGTGCCGATCGCGTTTGGGACCGACTGCGGTATCCCCCGCGTGCCCCACGATCGCTGGGCGGGCGGCATCGTCTGGCTGGCGCAGGCGCTGGGGTCGCCGCTCGCCGCAATCCGGGCGGCCACGAGCGGCTCCGCGGCGTGTGTCGGCCTGCGCGACGTCGGCAGGCTGGCGCCCGGCATGGTGGCCGACGTGATCGCGGTGGACGGCGACCCGCTGGCGGACCTGGCGTGCCTGGAGCGGGTGGCCTGGGTGATGCAGGGCGGGCGCGTCGTCCACTCGACCGAGCAAGCGCTGAGCGCATGATGGGCGGCCGATGGTAGACACGCGCCTCGCCGTCGTCGGGCTGTCGCTCCTGGGCGCCGTCCTGCTCGCGGGTACCGGGATCGTCACCAAGCTGGGGCTGAAGCACTCGGACGTGCGGCGCTCGGTCGTGGTCTGCTTCGGCGCCAACCTGCTAGTGCTGGGGCTGGCGCTGCTGCTGACGCGGCCGGCGCTCGGGCTCGCGCCGCAGGGGGCCGCGCTGTTCGTGCTGGACGGCGCGCTCGGCTTGCTCGCGGTGTCGCTCCTGTTCGTCGGCGTGGACCGCGTGGGCCCGGCGATCAGCTACCCGATCAAGAGCGCGTCGCCCATTGCGGCGCTGCTGTTCGCCGCGCTCACCCTGCACGAGGTTGCCTCGCCGCCGGTCTATCTCGGCGCGCTGCTCGCGGTGAGCGGGGTGGTGCTGCTCTCGGCGCAGCGCACGGCGGGCGGCGTGCGCTGGCAGCCGGCGGTGCTGTTTCCCGTGGTCGGGGCGCTCTTCTTTGCGGCCGACAACGTCGTCCGCAAGGCCGCGCTGCGCGACGTGCCGAGCCCGCTCGTCGGGCTGACGATCGCCGTGGGCACGTCGTTCCTGCTGGCGCTCGTCGCGCACCTCGTGCTGTCGCCGCCCGGCAAGCGGCAGGTGCTGGACGGCGGGGCGCCGTACTTCGCCATGGCGGGGGCGCTCCAGGCGGCCGCGCTGCTCGCCGTCTACGCGGCGCTCAGCATGGGGATGGTGGCCGTCGTCGTGCCGCTATACACGTCGTCGCCGCTGTTCGTGCTGCCGCTGTCGGCGGTGTTCTTGCGGGGCGTCGAGCGCGTGACGCCGCGCATCGCCGTGGGGGCCGTCGCCGTCGTGCTCGGCGTGGTGCTGGTCGCGCTCTACTGATGCGTCTGCCGCGAAGCTGGGGCAGCTACCTTATCCTGACCACGCTCAGCCTGCAGCAGGGGACGCAGCTCAGCCTGCTCGCGCCGCTGCTGGACGCGCGCGGCTACCCGCCGGCACTCATCGGGGCGGTGGTCTCGGCGATCTCGGTTGCCTCGCTGGTTGCGCGCATGCCGTCGGGCCTGCTGTACCGGGGCGAGCAGGCGCGCAAGCTGCAGGCCATCGCGATCCCGCTGCTGGCCGTGCTCCTGTTCCTGCACCCGTTCGCCACCGACCCGCTGGTCCTCCTCGTGATCCGTGTCGTAGACGGCCTGATCTACGGCATGGCGACCACGATCAACCAGGCGCGTTTCATCGACGAGCAGCCGCTGGGGCCAGGGCGGGCGCGCGCCATGGGCTACTACGTGGCGAACATCGCCATCGGCTACTCGATCGCGTCGCTGCTCGTAGGCTACATCGTCGAGTGGAGCGGGTACGTGGCCGCGTTCACTACCGGCGCCGTGCTGCAGCTCGTCGGCCTGCTGGGGCTGCTCGACCGCACGCCGCTCGTCGCCACCCATGCCAGTGGGTCGGGCGCCGAGGGGCCGGCCGCGCCCCCGGCCGTGGGCAGCGCCGGCGGGTCAGCGCCGCCCGGCGTGACGGCCTGGCAGCTCCTTGCCGCCCCGGCGCTGCTGGTCGCCCTGTTCGAGGGGCTGCTGTTGAACGCGCAGTGGGCGTTCTGGAACGCCTGGCTGCCATTGTACACGCTGGCCGTCGGCATCGGGCTGGCGCAGACGGGCGTGCTGCGCACCGTGTACGGCATCTGCAACGCGGGCGCCCGCCTGGGGACGGGCGACTTCGTGGCGCGGCTGGGCGCCGGACGGCTGTCGTTTGCGAGCCTGGTTGTGCAGTCGCTGCTGCTGATGCTCCTGCCGGCGTTCCCGAGGCTCGCGCCGCTGCTTGTCATCTTTATCGCGATGGGAGTGTTGCGCGCCCTGGGCATCGTGGCCAATACTGTCGCCGTCGTGGAGCAGGGCGAGGCGCTGCGGGTGCGGCGGGGGCCGCTGATCGGGCTGCTGAACACCGTCACGGACGTGGGGCTGCTGGCCGGGCCGGCGCTGGGCGGCCTGGTCGCCGAGCGGGCCGGGCCGGTGCACCTGTTCTTCTACTGGCCGCTGGGCATGCTGGTGTGCTACCTGGCGGTGTGGGGCGGCAGTCGGCTGGCGACGGCGCGCTGACGGCGAGGAGGGGACACATGGCGAGCGAGAGTCTACCGCGCGTGCGGCTACTCATCGGCCCGGGCACCCTGCACAGCCAGGGGAAGGACCGGCTGGACCTGCTTCGCTACAACGAGCTACTGAGCGGCCGGCCGCGGCTGACCGGCCAGCAGTTGCTGGAGGCCGTCCCGGAGATCGGCCAGGTGGCGCGCGTGGAGGTCGACCCGGACAATCCGTTCGAGATGGCCACGCCGGAGAACCTGCGGCACCTGGCCCGGCACGTCGAGGCGACGCTGGGGCAGAGCGACGTGGACGGCCTGGTGTTCGTCCAGGGCACGAATAGCATCGAGGAGACGGCGTACTTCCTCAATCTCGCCGTCCACAGCGCGAAGCCGGTCGTGGTGACCGGGGCGCAGCGGCCGTTTACGGCGCTGAGCAGCGACGGCGCGCTCAACCTGCTGAACGCGATCCGCGTGGCGGGGAGCCGAGAGGCGCGTGGGAAGGGCGCGCTCGTGGTCACGAACGACGAGATCAACGCCGCGCGCGACGTGACGAAGACGCACACCTACCGGCTGCAGACGTTTCGCAGCCGCGACCTGGGCGTGCTCGGCTACGCCGACCCGGACCGCATCGTGTTCTACCGCACGCCCACCCGCCGCCACACCACGGCGAGCGAGTTCGACCTGCGCGGCGTGGAGCGGCTGCCGCAGGTGGACGTGCTGTACGTCCACGCCGCGGCGCGGCCGGCGCTCGCGCGCGCCGCGGTGGAGCTGGGCGCGGAGGGCCTGGTCATCGCCGGCACGGGCGCCGGCTCGACAGGCGCCCTGCGCGAGGAGCTGGCCGCTATCGCCCGCGCAGGGACCATTGTGGTGCGCAGCGCACGGGTGGGCGAGGGCCGCGTGGTGCGCGACGACAACTGGCAGGAGCCGGGGATGGTCGCCGCGGACAACCTGAACCCGCAGAAGGCGGCGCTGCTGCTGGCGCTCGCGCTCACCCGCACGCGCGACCCGGACGAGGTGCAGCGCATGTTCGACGAGTACTGAGCGGGCGGCTCAGGGGGCCTTGGCCGCCGCGCCGGCGCCGACGACCGCGCGGCGGATGAGATCGGCGACGAGCGGCGTTAGCTCCGGGTGGGCGCCGAGGTGGGGCGCGAGGATCACTTCGACCTGCGGGTAGGCGGCTTGCGCCTCGGCCACCAGGCGGGGCACGTCGCGCTGTAGGTGCCGCCCCGGGTGCAGGAAGACGGGCACGACGACGATGCGCGCGGCGCCGCGCGCGACGCAGGCGGCGACCGTCTCCGGGAAGGATGGGCCGCATAGCTCCAGGAAGGCCGCCTCCACGAACGCGCTGCCCGACGGCTCGCGGACCGCGTCGGCCAGGTCGAGGAAGTATTGGCGCGCCTCAGGGGCGCGGCTGCCGTGCCCCAGCAGCACCACGGCGGTGGTCATGGCTCGTCTCCCTGTCGCCGACTCGGCGCCCGCGGCCGTGTATCCCCGGTATACCGCCCGCGGGCGGCTGCCGCCACCCTTGCCCCGCGCGAGCGGCCCGGTTGGCTGGGGGCGCCGCGGCGGTGGTAAGCTAACGGGCGGAAAGGGAGTAGCCTGCCCCCCGGTTGCTTGGGGCCGTCAGCACGGAGCCATGGGCTCCCGGCCCCAGCCGGCGCGCCCGCGCCGAGGCGAGACTTTCCACGACCGCTGGCCGTGGAAGCTCGCCGTGTCCTGCTCCTCTCATACGTCGCCCGCACGAGCCTCCATGCGCTGGAACGATGGTTGCTAGGAGGCCGCATGACGTCCGCTCTCCTGTTGCTTGGCGCGGTCGCGCTGGCCGTTATCGGACCGGCGGTGCGGCTGCTCGGGCTGCACCTGGCGCCGCAAGCCGAGGTGCTGATCTACGGGCTGGCGATCGTCGGCGCCGCCGCCGTGCTCGCCTGGGCCACGGAGGTCGCGCAGCTCGAGGTGTCCCGCGCGCTCGCATTCTCCGTGCTCGCGCTCATCGCCGTACTGCCCGAGTACGCGGTCGACATGTACTTCGCCTGGCGGGCGGCGAGCGACCCCCAGTACGCCGCCTACGCCGCGGCCAACATGACCGGGGCGAACCGGCTGCTCGTCGGCATCGGCTGGCCGCTGGTGGTGGTGCTGGCGGTGCTGACGGCGCGGCGGCTGCTGCCGGCGAAGCCGGCGGACGTGGCAGAGGCGCGCGCGGCGCTGCCCGTCGCGCTCCCGGACGATGCGCGCCTGGACAACGGCGTGCTGCTCGCCGCCACGCTGTACTCGTTCACCATTCCGCTCAAAGGGAGCATCAATCTCCTCGACATGGTCGTGCTCGTTGGCCTGTTCGGGTTTTATGCCTGGCGGGTCTCGCAGGCGGCCCGCGGCGAGCCGGAGATGCTGGGGCCGGCGGCCCTGCTGGCGGCGCTGCCGCGCGGGCCGCGCCGCGCCGCCACGATCGGCCTGTTCCTGGTCGCGGCCGTGAGCATCTTCCTCGTGGCCGAGCCGTTCGCGGAGGCGCTGATCGAGGCGGGGACCGTGCTAGGGGTGGACCGCTTCCTGCTCGTGCAGTGGCTGGCGCCGCTGGCCTCCGAGGCGCCGGAGCTGATCGTGGTGGCGTTGCTCGCCGTGCGCGGCGAGGCGGGCCTGGGGCTGGCCGCGCTGCTCTCCAGCCGCCTGAACCAGTGGACGCTGCTCGTCGGAACGCTGCCGCTCGCCTACAGCGTTGCCTCGGGCGCGCCCCGCGCGCTACCCCTCGACGCCCATCAGAGCGAGGAGGTCCTGCTGACCGCGGCGCAGTCGCTGCTCGCGTTCGTCGTCCTGATGGACCTGCGGCTCACGGGCCGGGACTCGCTGCTCCTGTTCGCGCTGTTCGCGCTCCAGTTTTTCGTCCCTGCGCTGCGCATCGAGGTGACCGTGGCCTATCTGGCGCTCGCCGTGGTGCTGTTCATCGTGAACCGCGGCGAGATTCGGCACTACCTGCCGTCGCGCCGGTCACGGGCGCCGGTCGGCTAAGGCGCGGCGCCGCTCGGGCTGCTCGCCCGACCCGGCGGCCCGAGAAATCCCTCGAATCTTGTTCAGGTCGTCAGGAGGGGTTACAATGATCAGGTAGACAGTCTGCTTTCGGCTTGCGGAAGTGGCTCAGTGGTAGAGCATCTCCTTGCCAAGGAGAGGGTCGCGGGTTCGAATCCCGTCTTCCGCTCCCACACATAGCCCCGGCTTGGCGCGCGTCCGCGAATGGGCTCTCTCGTAGAGCCCATTTTTGCCGGATGGGCCGTGCAGCGCGGCGTCGAGCCTCCCGGAGCGGGCGGAAAGGTAGCCAGCGGCGGTGAAGGTCAGCACGCAGGAAATCGAGAAGAGTCAGGTCGTGCTCGAGATCGAGGTCGACCCGCCCCGCCTCGAGCGGGCGATGGACCAGGCCTATCGTCGGATGGCCGGTCGGCTGAAGGTGCCCGGCTTCCGGCCTGGCAAGGCGCCGCGCCCGCTCGTGGAGCGCATGATCGGGCGCGAGTCGCTGCTCGAGGACGCGATCGAGCACCTCGTGCCCGAGGTGTACCGCGAGGCGGTCGACCAGGAGGACCTGTACCCTATCGAGGAGGCGTCGTTCGAGGTCGTCGAGGCCGAGCCCCTGAAGATCAAGGCCACGGTGCCCGTGCGTCCCGCGGTAACGCTTGGCGACTACCGTAGCCTGCGCCGCGAGCTGACCACGCCGGAGATCACCGACGAGCAGGTGGACAACGTCATCACTCAGCTCCGCGAGTCGCACGCGACCTGGGTGCCCGTCGAGCGCACGGTGCAGCTCGAGGACCGGGTGGCGATGGACGTGCATGGCACGGTGGACGACAAGCCGATCCTGGACCGCCAGGACGTCGAGTACGTCGTGCGGGGCGAGAGCGACCGGCCAATGCCCGGCTTCGCGGAACAGCTCGTTGGCATGAGCGCCGGCGACGAGAAGCACTTCACGCTGCCGGTGCCGGCGGACTTCGAGGACCAGGAGCTGGCGGGCAAACAGGCGATCTTCGACGTGAAGGTTCACTGGGTCAAGGAGAAGCAGCTTCCCGAGCTAGACGACGCGTTTGCCTCCAGCGTGGGGACGTTCGCCAACCTGGATGAGCTGAAGCAGGAAGTGCGGAACGAGCTGCAGGGACGCGCGGAAGCCCAGGCGCGCCAGGCGCTGCAGGAGAGCCTGATCGAGGAGATCGTCGCGGGCGCCTCGCTGGAGCTGCCGCCGCAGGCCGTCGAGAAGCAGGCGGCGCGGCTGCGCCAGCAGCTCGCCAGCTCGCTTGACAGGCAGGGGATCACGTTAGAACAATACCGGCAGTTGACCGGCAAGTCGGCGGCCGAGTTCGAGGAGGAGCTGGAGGCCGACGCGCGGCGTGAGCTGACGCGGCTGTTCGTGCTCGACGAGGTGGCGAAGGCCGAGCAGATCGGCGTCGACCCCGTCGAGGTCGAGACGGAGATTCGGCGGGCCGCGGGCGATGGCCCGGACGCGCGCCGGCTCGTGCGCGAAGCGCTGGCGCGGCGCGAGACGCGCGCTCGCGTGGAGGCCGCGGTCCGGGAGCGGAAGACGATCGCGCACCTGGTAGACATGGCGACCGGCGCGGCCGACGGCCAGGCGGCGCAACCGCCGGCCGAGGCGTCCCAGACCGCCGCGCCGGCGGCCGAGGAGCCCTCTCATGCTTAGCCCGCGCGACCAGATCCTGGTGCCGATGGTGGTCGAGGCCACCAATCGCGGCGAGCGCTCCTACGACATCTACTCGCTGCTGCTGAAGGAGCGGATCATCTTCCTTGGCACGGCCGTGGACGACTACACCGCGAATCTCATCGTCGCGCAGCTTCTCTATCTCGACCGCGAGGACCCCGAGCGCGACATCTCGCTGTACATCCACTCACCGGGCGGCAGCGTCACGGCGGGGCTGTCGATCTACGACACGATGCAGCTCATCAAGCCCGCGGTGAGCACGATCTGCGTGGGCATGGCGGCGAGCATGGGCGCGGTGTTGTTGCTGGCGGGCGCCAAGGGCAAGCGCTACGCGCTGCCGAACTCGACGATCATGATCCACCAGGCGGCGGGCGGCTTCGAGGGCACGGCCGCGGACATCGAGATCCGCGCGCGCGAGATTCTGCGAGTCCAGTCGCGCTTGCGCGACATCATGGCGTATCATACCGGACAACCGCTGGAGCGGATCGCCCGCGACTCGGACCGCGATTTCTTCCTGACGCCCGAGCAGGCGCAGGAGTACGGCATCATCGACGAAGTGATTGGGCGCACGCCGGGCATGGAGGCATCGGCCTCCGCGAACGGCCGCTAGGCGCACCAGGGCACGGAGGGCCACACGTATGACGAACTCGCGGGGGACGCGAGGCCAGTACCACTGCTCGTTCTGCGGCAAGCCGCAGGATCAAGTGCGCCGCTTGATTGCCGGGCCGGGTGCGGTCTACATCTGCGATGAGTGCGTAGAGCTCTGCCGCGAGATCATCGACGAGGAGTCGCCGCCACCGCCGCGCGCCAAGCTGCCGCTGGCCAAGCTCCCGACCCCCAAGAAGATCTACGAGCAGCTCAACCAGTACGTCATCGGCCAGGACCGCGCGAAGAAAGTGCTCTCGGTCGCGGTCTACAACCACTACAAGCGCGTGAACGCCGGCATGCAGGTCGACGACGTCGAGCTGCAGAAGAGCAACATCCTGCTCGTCGGTCCCACCGGCTGCGGCAAGACGCTGCTGGCACAGACGCTGGCGAAGATCCTGGACGTGCCCTTCTGCATCGCCGATGCGACGGCCCTCACCGAGGCGGGCTACGTCGGCGAGGACGTAGAGAATATTCTTCTGCGTCTCATCCAGGCGGCTGACTTCGACATCCCGCGAGCAGAGCGCGGGATTGTTTATATCGACGAGATCGACAAGATCGCCCGCAAGAGCGACAATCCGTCCATCACGCGCGACGTGTCGGGCGAGGGCGTGCAACAGGCGCTGCTGAAGATCCTGGAGGGCACCGTCGCGAACGTGCCGCCGCAGGGCGGCCGCAAGCACCCCCACCAGGACTTCCTGCAGATCAACACGACGAATATCCTCTTCATTTGCGGCGGCGCCTTCGAGGGCCTGGACAACATCGTCGGCCAGCGCGTTGGCAGCAAGCGGCGGATGGGCTTCCGCTCCGAGGTGATGACCGAGCAGGACACCGCCGACCTGCTGCGGCAACTGAACTCGGACGACCTGCTCAAGTACGGCCTGATCCCGGAGTTCGTCGGCCGCCTGCCCGTGGTGGTGAGCCTGGACGCGCTGGACAAGCAGGCGTTGATGCGCATTCTGGTGGAGCCGCGCAACGCCATCACGAAGCAGTACGGCAAGTTCCTGGCGCTGGACAAGGTCGAGCTGGTGTTCACCGAGGACGCGCTGGAAGCCGCCGCCGAGCGGGCGCTGCGCTACAAGACGGGCGCGCGCGGCTTGCGGACGCTCATCGAGGAGATCCTGCTGGACGTGATGTACGAGATCCCATCGCGCTCGGACGTGCGTAAGTGCGTCATCAGCGCGGACACGATCCTGCAGGGCAAGAGCCCGCTGTTGCTCACGCGCAGCGAGCGCGTGGTCGACATGGAGGACCAGGCGGAGGCCTCGGCCTAAGCGGTCCGTAGCTCTCCGAGGCGCCACCGCGGCGCGCGGCCAGTTGGCCGCGCGCCGCTTTTTCTGCGGGCAACGAGGGTGCCGTTGGTGGCCATGCGGCACGCGCGGGCGCTGGTGGCTGCCCCAGTCGTCGCGCGCCCTGTGCTCCCTGCACAAGCGCGGCGTCCATGTTTCGGGCGCGTTGCCTCTGGCGTGCGGCGGCGGGACCGCCGATGATTGGTAGTGCTGGGCCGCCTGCCAGGAGGGCGGCGCAAGGCCAAGTGGCGCGGCGTCCCCGAGGACGCGCCGCACGGGGAGGGAGCGGCAATGGAACGCATGCGCGCGGAGCTGGCCCGAGGCGTCGAGCGGTACATCTTTCGGCGCGTGGCCGCAGATCCCTCGCCGCTCTTGGACGATCACACGCGCGAGATCATCGCGGAGGCGATCGCCTGGGCGGTCGTGCATGCGCTTAGCGCGCATGCGGCCGCCGAGCCGCACGGCGAGGCCGCCAACGGCTCGCCGCTGCCCCGGCCGGTGGCGCTGGGGCGCTAGTCGTCCCCCCGGGCCGGCTGCCGACGCCGCGCGGGCCTGGCCCGCGGCCTCTTGAGCGCGAGGTGCACGCAGCCCCGCGCCCAGTAGAACCATTTCGACTCGGCGCGCTCGACAGCGTACCCCCCCCCACCTGTGTGTGCTGCCCAGGTGAGCCCCGTTCCGCGAGCCGGTGGTTGAAACCTTCACCCGTCGTGTGAGGGTTTCAGTCACGAGTCCACGGATTTTGGGGTGAGGCGCATCGCTTGCGGTGAAATAAGAGCAGGCTTAATATATTGACTGGCGGGCGTCCATAGGCAGGGATGGGGGGAGCGACCTGGGGAGGCCGCTAAAGTGGCTGGGGCCGGGCTCTGGCGCAAGATCACGGGACCGCGGCGCTGGCCGTGGCTGGTTGGCGCCGCGTTGCTGCTCGCTGTCGGCGCCGTCGGAGCCGCGCAGACCCTGCCCCTGCGCGCCGGCGACGGCACTGACGTCTTCTGCGAGCGGGCGCGGGGCTCGTTCGAGCGCACGGGCAAGCTGGCGCGAGAGCTGGTGACCGTACTGGAGGGCCTGGATGCCGAGGGGCCACAGGCCACGGCCGAGCGGCTGGCCGCCATTCGCCACAGCTTCGAGCAGGAAGTGCAAGTCCTGCAGAGCATGCCCGCGCCGAGCGGCGCAGAGGAGGTCCAGGTGCGGGGCGCTGCTACCCTGGAGCACCTGATGGAGCTGGCCGACCCGCACCTGATCGACCTCGACGAGGATGACCGCGCGGACGTGGCGCAATACCTGCGTGATCAGCTCCTCGCCGCCCGCGCCTCGGCGCGCGCCGCGGCCGCGGCCCTACGCCAACCCGATGGCGCCTGCACGACGCGCCGCGCGGGCGGCTGGATGCACCTGCTAGGTCGCCGCTCGTAGCTCGCCTCGCGGGCGGCCCGGGCCGAAGTTACCGCTCGTCCGTATCCAGCCAGATCGTCACGGGGCCATCGTTCACGAGCTGTACCTGCATCATCGCGCCGAACTCGCCGCCCGCCACGCGGAGCCCGTGGCTCGCCACGGCAGCGCTGAACACCTCGACAAGCCCGCGCGCCACATCGGGGGGCGCCGCGGCCCCGAAGAACGGGCGGCGGCCGCGGCGCAGGTCGGCGTAGAGCGTGAACTGCGAGACGACTAGCACCTCGGCGCCGACATCGAGGGCCGAGCGGTTCATCTTGCCGGCGGCGTCGGCGAAGGCGCGCAGGTTCACAGCCTTCTCGGCGAGCGCCCGCGCGACCGCGGCCGTGTCCTCGCGGCCGACACCCAGCAAGACGAGCCAGCCCGGGCCGATGCGGCCGACGACGCGGTCGGCGACGCGCACCTCGGCGCTGGTCACCCGTTGGAGCAGCGCGCGCACGCTAGCTGGCGGTGGACCCGGTCGCGGCCGGCGCCGCCTTCTTCTCGCCGCTCTCGGCTTTGGCCGGGGCGGAGTCGCTGTTCTCGCTCTTGGCGCTGGCGCCGTTCTCGGACGTCTTCGCGCTGCTTTCGCCGTCCGTGGCGCTCTTCTTGCCGTTCGCGCCGTTGCGGTAGTCGGTCGAGTAGAAGCCGCTGCCCTTGAAGATTACGCCCGCGGGCTGGAGCACGCGGCGCAAGCCCCCGCCGCAAGCCTCGCAGGTCGTGAGCGGCGCATCGGAAAAACCCTGGCGCTTCTCGGTCTCGGCGGCGCAATCCGCGCAGCGATAGACATAGATAGGCATGGTTGGTCGTCGCCTCCAGACCCAGGACGCCCCCGCTCGGCCGCGGCTGTGCCGGCTCGGGGCGCACCTCTCGGGGAAGTAATTCGCCGTAATTATACTCGGCGCGTGCTAGAGGGGCATTAGAGCGCGCCCAGGCGCCTAATCTTTCGCGCCGGCCTTGGTGTGGACCCGCTGGATGAGAGCCTCGCCATCTTCCGGCGTCACCCAGATGTAGTTGTACTGCTGGACGAGCAGGCGCAGGTCGCGGCCGCTGGGCAGGGCCACGCCGCCGAGGTGGGGCGTCTTCATCACCGTGTTGATGAAGACGTCGGTTTGCACCGAGACGATGCGCTTGTTCGGGTCCTGGGGGGCCGGCTCGGGGTCGCTGGTCACCGTGCCCACCGCGTACAGGGAGAACGGCCCGAGGGCAAAGTAGATGAGACGGTCGCCGTTAGTGATCTCCTGGGCCGCGGGGCGCTCGATCACGGCCTGGCCCGCCGGGCGCGCCGAGGGCGCCGGTGCGGCCGCGATCGGGGGCAGGCTCACCTCGCCAACCGGCATGCGGCGGGCGGCCGCTTCATCACCTCGGAAGTACCCCGAGGGGGACAGCACCTCGCGGGCTGGCGGCGGCTGCAGAAAGCCCACGACGCGCACCCAGTACTGTCCTGCCATCGCCGCCACCTCCCGCCGCACGGTCGCACCTACTGCACCCAGTATAACGCAGCCGCCAGCCAGCGCCGGCGCCCACTTCTGGCGCGGAAGGCAGCCGCGGCACCCGGGGGCCGGGACGATAGCCGCCTGGCACCCAGGCCGGCCGCGGACGCGGTAGACTGGGGTGCCGGACAGGGGAGTTGGAGACGTGGCGGAAGCGCTAAGCGGGGACGAGGCGCGCCTGCTGGCGACGATCGACGCGCGGGCCGAGGAGCTCTGGGCGCTGCTGCGCGACCTCGTGCGCGCGCCCAGCGTGAACCCGCCCGGCGACACGCGGGCCGCCGCGCAGGTGGTAACGTCGTGGCTGGAGCGCCAGGGGCTGCGGCCGGAGGTGATGGGCAGCGCGCCGGAGCGGCCGAGTGTCGTGGTGCGTCAAGCGTTCGGGTCGTTCGGAGCGCCCGCTGGTGCGGCGGGCCAGCGGCTCCTGTTCCTGAGCCACCTGGACACGGTCCCGCTGGGCGACGCGGCGGGCTGGGACACCGATCCTCACGGCGGCGAGGTGCGTGACGGCCGACTATGGGGCCGCGGCGCCGCGGATGCGAAGGGTAGCGCGGCGCCCATGCTGCTGGCGCTGAGCGCGCTGGCAGCGGCCGGCCTGCCCCTGCGCGGCAGCGTGAGCGTCGCACTGGTGGCCGACGAGGAGACCGGCGGCGCGGGGGCGCAGTACCTGTTGGAGCAAGGGACGCTCGCCGCGGACGCGGTGGTGGTGGGCGAAACGACCGACAACCAGGTGGCGATCGCCGAGAAGGGCGTTGCCTGGCTGCGGCTCACGACGCGGGGGCGCACGGCCCACGCCAGCGTCCCCCACGCTGGCGTGAACGCCGCGGCCCATCTCGTGCGCTGGCTGGGGCGGATCGAGCACAACGTGGCGGCGCGGCTGCCGGAGCGGTGTCATCCGCTGGTGTCGCCGCCATCGCTCACGCTCAGCACGCTGGCGGGTGGCGTCGCGCCGAACGTGGTGCCCGACCGCGCCGAGGCGGTCGTCGACCGGCGCACGCTGCCCGGCGAGACGCTGGAGCTAGCGCGCGACGAGCTGCTGGCCGAGGCCCGTGCGCTGCAGGGGGAGGACGGCACAGTACAGGCGGCCGTGGACGTACTGGTCTGGGCAGACCCGTTCGAGACGCCCGCCGACGCGGCCATCGTGCGGGCCGCGCTCGCGGCTCGCCGCGCCCTGGGGCTAGACGCTGCGCCCGTGGGCTATCAGCAGGCGAGCGATGGACGCTTCTTCGGGGCGCGCGGCGTCCCGACGCTGGTGCTTGGCCCCGGCGTGGCCGAGGGCACGCACGTCCCCAACGAGTCGGTGCCGCTGGCGCAAGTCCTGGAAGCCGCGAAGCTGTATGCGCTCACGGCGTGCCGCTACCTGGGTGCGTTCGGTGAGTAAGGCGGCTGACCGCATACCCGGCGGGCGCGGGCCAGGACAGCGGCCGGCGCGCGGCGGGCGGGGCGGTGGTATCATCCAGCGGGAGAGGGACTCGGTCCAGAGAGGAGACGCATGGTCCAGCGGGGGGGCGAGCACGGGCACGAGCACGCGTTCGAGGAGATCGAGGGCACCGAGAATATCAGCGCCTACGAGGAGACCACGCACCATCTGATCACCCTGCAGTTCCACGAGCGTGGCCTGACCCTCACGCTGAACTACGAGGAGGCGCTGGAGCTGGCCGACGCCATGCAAAAGATCGTTGGGCACATCGGCCACGGCCGGCCGCGGAACGGCAGCTAGGGCATATGCGGCAGGAGCACGCGGCCGGTGGCGACGGGCCGGACCTGGCGGCCGTCTACAGTGACATCGTCGTTGTTCACGCCACCAGTCCGCGCAACGTGGGCGCGCTAGACGACCCGGACGGGGTGGGCGCGGACGGCCACCCCGTCTACGGCAACCTGGTGCGGATTTACCTCCGCGTGGCGGACGGGCGCATCCTCGTGGCGCGATTCAAGGCGTTTGGTTGCAGCGCGACCATCGCCGCGGCCAGCATGACCACCGAGCTGGTGACCGGCATCCCGCTGGCCGACGCGCGGGCGCTGGACGCGGCGGCCGTCGAGCGCGCGCTGGGCGGCCTGCCGGCCGAGAAGCGCTACTGCGCCGCCGTCGCGGCGACGGCGCTTCGCCGCGCGCTCGACAACGTGGGCGCGGACGGCGCGCGTGGAGAGTGCTGAGCGGCGATCCCACTCGTGGCGCATGGCGAGGGTGAGGATGGACCTGGAAGCAGCGCTGGTGCAGTGGATGGACGAGAACGAGGTGGAGATGTTTCAGCTCCTCAAGGAGGAGGAGGGCCGCTTCCGCGCGCTGCACCCGGGCGGTGACGCGACCGAGGTCATGATCCACGCAACGGCGATGGCGAACCGCCGCTTCATCGCCCGCGTGCTGGGCGAGGTGCTGCCCGCTTACCTGCGGTCGCTGCCAGCCCCGGCCGACGCGCGCACCCCCCGCCAGGAGTGAAGCGACATGGCAGAGCCGCGCGCGACACGGATGGCGCTGGTCGTGAAGAGCGACACTTTCGAGGACTTCTTGCTGGCGCTGAGCTTTGCCGGCATCGGCGCCGACTCGGACATGGACGTGAGCCTGTTCTTCACGAACCGCGCGGCGCGCCGCATGCACCGCGACGGCTTCGCCGACCTCGCGCAGGCTGCGCCCGACGATGCGGTCGGGGCGGAGTTCATCGACCGCGCCGAGCAGCTCGGCTTCACCGACCTGGGGGCGCTATTGCAGCAGGTCAAGGAGAGCGGGCGGGTGCGGGTGTACGTCTGCTCGCGCGGGGCGCGCATCTATGATCTGCGGCCGGACAATTTGCGGCCCGAGGTGGACAGCGTGCTGGGCACCGCGTCGTTCCTGCTGAACGAGGCGCAGGGCGCCGACATCCTCATGACGATCTAGCGCCGGCTTGCGCCGCGTGCCAGGCGCGAGCGGCGGCGACCGCTTTCGTGGCCCACACCTGAATCTCCTCGTTCGCCCCCAGCGCGGCCAACTCGTCGAGGGCGTACCAGCCCGTGCCCGGCTCGCGCGCGTCCTCGGCCCCGAGCGTGGCATCGCCGTCGACCGGCACGGCGAAGTAGACGAGGTCGATGTGCTGGTGGCCGGGACTGATGTCCTCGAGCTGGAGGCCGGCAGGCCGCACGAGCTGGCGGGGATAAGCGAGCGGCAGGGCGCGCTCGCCAATCAGCGCGGCGCGGACGCCGGTCTCCTCGGCGACCTCGCGCACGGCCGCGTCATCGGGCAGCTCGCCCGGCTCGATGTGGCCGCCGGGCGGCAGCCACATGTCGAGCTTACGGTGGTAGTGCAGCAGCACGCGGTCGTCGTGGACGACGAAGACGGCGACCGTGAACTCGCGGGTCAGCTCCATCAGCCACCGATGTGCGACATCTCGACCTTGGGGCCGGCGGGGGTCGCCGCCGTGCGCAGCTCAGAGTAGCGGTCGGCGCGGCGCTGCCAGATGCAGCGGAGGAAGCTCTCGATGGCGGCGTCGCTCTCGCCGCCGCGCAGCAGGGCGCGCAGGTCGTGGCCCAGCCCGGCGAACAGGCAGGTGTAGAGCTGGCCCTCGGCCGACAGCCGCGCACGGCTGCAGTCGCCGCAGAACGGCTGCGTGACCGAGGCGATCACCCCGATCTCGCCGGCGCCGTCGCGGTAGCGGTAGCGGCTTGCCACTTCGCCACGGTAGGCGGGCTCGACCGGCTCGAGCGGCCACTCGGCGTCGATCGTGCGGACGATCTCGGCCGCCGGCACGACGTCGTCCATGCGCCAGCCGTTCGTGTTGCCGACATCCATGTACTCGATGAAACGCAGAATATGGCCGCTGTGGCGGAAGTGGCGCGCCATGTCGAGGATCGAGTCATCGTTCTGGCCGCGCTTGACGACCATGTTGACCTTGATCGGGGCCAGGCCGGCGGCCCGCGCGGCGTCGATGCCCGCGAGCACCCGCGCCACGGGGAAGTTGACGTCGTTCATTGCCTTGAAGACCGCGTCGTCCAGCGAGTCCAGGCTCACCGAGACGCGACGAAGCCCCGCGTCCTTCAGGGCTTGCGCCTTCTGCGGCAAGAGGGAGCCGTTCGTCGTGAGCGTGAGATCGCGGACGCCCTCGATGCTGGCCAGCATGGCGACCAGCCGCTCCAGGTCGCGGCGCAGCAGCGGCTCGCCGCCCGTGAGGCGGATCTTCTCGACGCCCAGGCCGACGAAGATGCGGGCCAGCCGCGTGATCTCCTCGAATGTCAGGAGCTGGCTGGACGGCAGAAAGCGGAAGTCGCGGCCGAATACTTCTTTCGGCATGCAGTAGACACAGCGAAAGTTGCAGCGATCGGTCACGGAGATGCGCAGGTCGTGGAGCGGCCGCTGCCGCGAGTCCAGGACCGGCAGGGGCGCGGGCTGCGTGCTGGTCATCGTGCATCCCTACGATGGGTCGGCGCTGAGGAGCAGTTTCGGCGACGCCGCCTAGCCCCCAATCGTGGCTGGCTACAGGCAGTCGAAGAATACTCCACACCTGGAGTATACCGACGGCTCGGGCAGGGGCGCAAAGCGCCCGCCGGGGTAGGGAGCGCCCGCGGCCGTGGGCGCGTCGGGCACGCGCTGTGCGATTACGTTTCATAATGACGTAGGACCGTATGATGAAAGCAGAGTCTGCTGTAGCGCAAGAGCGGAAGGAGCCTGTGATGCGAAAACTGATCGTCGCGGCCGCGGTGGTCCTGGGGTTAGGTCTGGCCGCGCAGCCGGCGGCGGCCCAAACCGGGGCGAGCTGCCCGGGCGTGTTCGTGAACGGCGCGTGCTACGTGAACAACACGGACCAAGCGTCGCCGTACTGGCCGACGAACACCGAGACGGCCTATGACTACGGGGTCTACGCGGTGGCTCCCGGGTTCGGGCCCTATCTGCGGCTCGGCGGCGAGAGCGGCTGGAATCCCAACATCGGCACGACCTACAACTCGTACCCGCCCGGCGATTACTACTCGGACTATGGCTTCCCGATCCTGGTGAGTCCGTTGCCGCAACCGCTGGTGGTCCGGAGCTACTACGGCATCCCCTACGCGGCATACCCGTGCTGCCCGCCGGTGTTCGTCCCGTGGCGATGAGCTGATCCCGGAGGCCCGGGGCTGTCGGCAGGGCACGCCGCGCGACGGGCACCAGTTCTGTCGCTTCGGAAGCAAGCAGCTATAGGGGCCAGGGATGGCCCAGGATGCCGAGCGTAGCGACGAGCGCCGGGGGCGCCGGCGCGATCTGAGACGCGGGCTTCTCACCCTCGATGAGCCGGTCGAGCACCGGCCCGATGACCAGCACGAATCCGATGGCGAGGATCAGCAGCACCAGGACGATGATCGGTCCTGCGGGGCTGTCGCGGTCGAACAGGCGCTCCCACCACGGGCGTTGGTCCATGAGGCCCTCCGCGCGCGCCCCGTCACAAGGGCCGCCGCGGTCATGATAGCACGCGCGCGCCGCGCGGCCGGCGCTCAGGCTCGCGCGCGGAGCGTAGCCCGTTGGCCGTCGAGGCGCTCCGTCACTAGCTCGGCCAGGTGCAGCACGCGCAACGGCAGCCCCGCCGCGTCCGCGGCGCCCCGCAGGTGGAGCAGGCAACCGGGATTGTCGGTGACCAGGGTCGTGGCGCCCGTCGCCATGACGTTGGCAAGCTTGCGCGCCACGATCTGCCGCGCGACCGCGGGATGGTCGAACGAGGTCGAGCCGCCGAAGCCGCAGCAGACGTTGGCCTCGGGGAGCGAGCGCAGCTCGACGCCGAGCGCGTCTTCGAGGAGGGCGCGCGGCTCGGCCGGCAGGCCGAGCACGTTCAAGGATTGACAGAACGGATGGTAGGCGACCGCCGGGCGCGGCGCATCCGCCGGTCGCGGTACCGCGCCGGTTGCGGCGGGGGCCGCGTCGGACAGCCGGGCGACGTGGGTCAGGTAGGTCGTGAGGTCCAGCACGCGCGCGGCCAGCCGCTCCGCGCGCCGGCGCCAGGGCGGATCGTGGTCGAAGAGCGCGGGGTACTCGTGCCGCATCGCCACGACGCAACTGGCGGCGGCCGTTACGACGTAGTCTGCATCGCTAGTCTCCAGCACGGCAATCGTCTGCCGCGCCATGCGACGTGCAGCGGGCAAGTCGCCGGCGTCCAGCGCCGGGAGGCCGCAACAGTGCTGGCGTTCGGGCACCACGACGCGCGCCCCGCATGCTTCCAGGACGCGGACCGTTGCCAGAGCTACCTCGGGACAGCAGCGGTCGGTCACGCACTGGAGAAAGCAGGCCACGGTGGGGGATGGGCGCTCCTGGGCGGGGGCCTGGCCCGTTGCCGCGGTTTCCTGCATTCGCGCTGCCTCCTGGCGTGCCCGCATCCAGCCACGCAGTCGATCGCGGGCGGGGCTGCTGGCGAGGGCCGGCGGCGTGCGCCAGCGCCAGGCGGCCGGCAGTGGCAGGCGGAGGAACGGCCCATCGGAAAGCGGAGTGGCCAGCCGCGCGCCGAGTCGGCAGGCGGCGTCGGCGAGCGCGGGCCGCGCCCAGAGCGCCAGGGCGAGGCGCTTCCAGACGGGCAGGCCGTAGCGGGCGACGGCGCGCGCCCGCACGGCGAGGATCTGCTGCGGCAGGGGAATGCCCACCGGGCAAACGGTCGCGCAGGCGTTGCAGCTCACGCACAGGCTCTGTGGTCCGGCCGCGTGCTCCAGACCGTGGTGGAACGGCGTGTTCACGAGGCCGATGGCGCCCGTGTAGACGTAGCCGAACACGTGGCCGCCGACGACCTGGTACGGCGGGCAGACGTTCGCGCAGGCGCCGCAGCGGATGCAGCGAAGCGCGTCGCGGAAGACCGGGTCCGCGCGCATCCGCAGGCGGCCGTTGTCGACCAGGACGATGTGCAGCTCGCGGTCGGGATGGTCCGGGCCGGTGATGAAGGTGGTGTAGCTCGTGATCTGCTGCGCCGTCGCGCTGCGCGCCAGCAGCCGAAGCTGACGCACGGCGTCGGCGTAGGTGGGCACCAGCTTCTCGTAGCCGACGAGCACGACGTGGACCGGCGGCAGGGTGGTCACCAGGCGGCCGTTGCCCTCGTTCGTGACCAGCATAACGGTGCCGCTTTCGGCGATGAGCGCGTTGGCGCCGCTGATGCCGAGGTCCGCCGCGAGGAATTTCTGCCGCAGCTCCGCGCGGGCGACGGCGACCTGCTCGGGGATCGCCTCGCGCGACACCTCGCGGCTCAGGACGCGGCTGAAGAGAGCGCCGACCTGCTGGCGGCTCTTGTGGATGGCCGGCATGACCATGTGCGACGGCCGCTCGCCGGCGAGCTGCACGATCCACTCGCCAAGATCGGTCTCCACCACCTGGATGCCGTGGGCCTGGAGGTGGTGGTTCAGCTCGATCTCCTCGCCGACCATGGACTTGCTCTTGACGACGAGGCGCGCGCCACGCCGCCGGGCCAGATCGGCCACGTAGGCGCAGGCCGCCTCGGCGTCGGCCGCCTCGACGACGACAGCGCCCGCGGCCTGCGCGGCCTGCCGAAACTGCGCGAAGTAGCGCGGCAGGTCGGCGATCACGGCGTCTTTCGTCGCCGCCATCTCGGCGCGCAGCGCGGCGAAGGCGGCCTCGCCGTCCGGCGATGGCGGCGCGGCGTCGGGCGGGGCAGCGGGCGCCGCGCGCACCCCAACAGTCGCGCTCTCTGTCGGCTGCCAGAGCGCCCCCAACTGGGCGAAGGCGGCGGCGCGGGCCGGGCGCCAGGCGCGCTGGAAAGCGAGCAGGTTGCGGGCGAGGTGGGGGTCTCGTAGCGCTCGTTGGTAGCGGCGGCGGAAATCGGCGGCGGCAGCCGCGGAGCGAGCATGGTGGCGAGGGCGGACGGCGAGTACGCCGAGCGCTGCGCCCACCGCGCTGGCGAGGATCAGGGCCGTGAATCGCGGGCCGCGGGGGCGCATGGCGCTACTCGTCGGTCAGCAGCAGGACGTGCTGCACGCGCGGGCCGTGCACGCCGATCGTGAGCACGCGCTCGATGTCGGACGTGCGGCTCGCGCCGGTTACGAGCGAAACGTAGGGCTGCCGGGCGCCGCCGGCGGTCCAGTCCCGCAGCCGCGCGGCGGCCGCGTCGAGGTCCGGGACGATCTGGCTTTGCGCGAGCAGCACGACGTGCAGCGGCGGCAGCATGCCCACGAGGCGGTCGCTCGTCGCCCGGGCGGCGAGGGCGACCGAGCCGGTCTCGGCCACGCCAAAGGCCGCCCAGGAGACCCCAGCGTCGGCGTCCGCGAGCTGAGAGGGCGCGGCGTCGGGCGGCAGCACGGCGCGTCTCGCGGCGGCGAGGGCCGAAGTCGACTCGGGCAGGCGCGCGCGGGTATCGGTGTCCAGCGCGACGCGGCTGGCACGTTCCCCGGCCACCAACTGCACGATGAGGCGCGGCGCGCCGGCGCGCCGCGCCGGATGAGTCTGCGTCCCGACGCTCGCCGCGCGCTCGACGAACGCCGCGGCCAGCGACGATAGGCCATGTGCGATCACACGGCCTCGGGCGAAGCCAGCGGCGTCTGGCGGTAGTGCCAGCGCATGAGCAGGTCGAGCAGCTCGCGCCGCGAGACGTGCGGGTCGGTGGTCGGCAGGGCTTCGCGCGCAATCCACGCGCGGTGGGCCAGCATGTCCTCCTCGCTGTCCCAGGCGTTGCGGATCAAGAACTGCTGGGGCTCGTCCTCGCCCTGGTAGAGGCCGGAGGCCAGCAGCCCCGGCCGCTCGCGTAGGCGGGTCCTGACCTGCTCGGCCATGATCCGCGCGAACTCGGCCTCGCTGCCCGGCTTGACCCGCACAAGCCCCACGCTGACCGCCTGCGGCTCGCGCCGCCGCACGCGCACGATCTCCAGCGGCCGGTAGACGCGCACGTGGGCGGAGCGGAGGAACTGCGCGGCGAGCTGCGCGTCGCGGCCGCGAAGGAGGTCCATCGCTCGCTGGAAGGCGCGGCGGTTCTCCCACTCGACCAGCTCGACGTAGAGGTTGGATTGGGCGCGGCCCTGGAGGACCTGGTAGGTCCGAATGCCTCGGTGCTCCTGGGTGGCGGCCTGCGCCGAAGTGCGCAGGGCCTCGCGGACCTCGGCCGGCCGGCCCGGCTGCGCTTCGCGGACGAACGCGACGAGTACGGACATGGCGCTCAGCCTCCACGCGCGGCTGCCCGCCCCGCCGAGGCGGCGCCCGCGGGCGGGGTGACGGCATTATAGCACCGTTGCCGCGCGCGCCGGTCCTTGCTAGACTGCCAGGACGGCCACTGGCGCGTGGGCGCCGGCTACCGGCTTGTGGGCACCGCCAGCGCGCACCCCCTCCCGAGTGGCAAACTGCGAAGGCCAGGAGCTGCCGATGCACCCGACGCCCTACGCGCCCGAGCGAAACCGCCCTCTGAGCCGTCCGATGGCCCTCGGCACGCGCGGCGTCGTGTCCACGGGCCATCCGCTGGCATCGCAAGTCGGCCTGCGGGTGCTAGAGGAGGGGGGCAACGCCGTGGACGCCGCGCTTGCCGCGGGCGCGGTGCTCGCCGTGGTGCTGCCCGAGGCGAACACCATCGGCGGCGACCTGTTCGCGCTCGTCCACGACGGCGCCAGCGGCGAGGTGGTCGCGATCAACGCGAGCGGCCCGGCGCCGCAGGCCGCGACGGTCGAATGGTTCCGCGCCCACGGCCACGAGACGATTCCCGCGCGAGGCATCCTGTCCATCGAGCTGCCGGGGCTGGTGGCGGGCTGGGGACTGATCCACGAGCGGTTCGCCACCCGGGCGCTCGCGGACCTGCTCGCCCCGGCGATCCGGATCGCGGCCGAGGGGTTCCCCGTCCACCCCAACCTCGCCCGCCAAAGCGCCCAGTTCGGTGACCTGCTCGCGAAGGATGCAGCCGCCGCCGCCCTGTTCTTCCCCGAGGGCCGGGCGCTGCGGACGGGGCAACCGCTGGTCCAGCGCGAGATGGCCGACAGCCTGCGCGCCATCGCGGCGGATGGCCCGCGCGCCTTCTACGGCGGTCCGATCGGCCAGGCCATCGGGGAGCACTGCCAGCGGCTGGGCGGGCTGCTCGCGCCGAGCGACTTCGCCGCGCCCGTGGAGGATTTCGCGGCCATCCGCACGCCGCTGCAGACCGACTACCGCGGCTACACCGTGTACGAGACCCCGCCGGTCTCCCAGGGCTTCATCCTGCTCGAAGAGCTGAACATCGCCAGCGGCTTCGACCTGGCGGAGCTCGGCCACAACAGCGTGAACGCCATCCACCTGATGGTCGAGGCCAAGAAGCTCGCCTTCGCCGACCGCATCGCCTTCCTGGGCGACCCCGCGCGGGTCGCCGTGCCGCTGGACGAGCTGCTCTCGCCCGAGCACGCGGCCCGCCAGCGCGCGCGCATCGACCACCAACGGGCCGCGCGCGAGCGGGTCTCGCCCTTGGACCTGCGGCCGAAGGGCGGCGACACGACGTATCTCTGCGCGGTGGACGCGGCCGGCAACGCCATCTCGCTGATCCAGAGCGTGTACAGCCCGTGGGCCTCGGGCATCGTCGTACCGGGAACGGGGATTCTGCTGAACAACCGCCTGTCGGGCTTCTGGCTGGAAAACGGCCACCCGAACCAGCTCGCGCCCGGCAAGCACACGATGCACACCCTCAACGCCTTTCTGCTCAAGCAGGGCCGCGAGCTGTTCCTGGTGGGCGGCACGCCGGGTGCCGACGATCAGGTGCAGACGAACTTCCAGTTGCTGGTGAGCATTATCGACCACGGGTTGAACGTCCAGGAGGCCATCGACGCGACGAAGTGGTCGAGCCGGCCCGGCACGGTCGAGCGCGAGCAGCATCAGAGCTACGCGCTGGCGGTCGAGCCGCGGATGGATCCGTCGGTCGTGGCGGCGCTGGCCGCGCGCGGCCACCACATCGTCCATGCGCCCGACTTCACGATTGGCGCGCACCAGGCCATCCTCCGCGACCCGGAGAGCGGTGTGCTGATGGGCGGGGCGGCGCCGACGCGGGACGGGCTGGCGCTGGGCTGGTAGCGGGATGCGGGGGCGAGCGCGGCGCCCGGGAGCCGCGCCGCTTGCGGGCTTGCCGCACGTTGGCTGGTTGATGGGAATGCGGACCGGATGGCAGGTGGTGAGTGAGGGCTGAGACGAAGCCGGCGCGGGGGCCGATGGCCAGAGCGGACCAGGCGCCGGCGCTGCGGATCGGGATCATCGGGCTTGGGGCGATCGGGCGGCCGCTCGCGGAGGCGATTGCGGCCGGGGACGCGGGGCCTATCACCGTGAGTGCCGTATTGGTGCGGGATCCCGCGCGCCACGCGCCCCCGCCGGGCGGTGCGCTGGTGACGGACGATCCGGCGGCCTTCCTGGCCCAGCCGATGAGCCTGGTGGTCGAGGCCGGTGGCCACGCGGCGGTGCGCGAGCACGGCGAGGCCGTTCTGGTGTCGGGGCGCGATCTGATGATCGTCAGCGTCGGCGCCCTGGCCGACGGGGCCTTGCTGGCGCGGCTGCGGGCTGCGGCGGAGGCGGCCGGGCGGCAGATCCTCGTGCCGTCGGGCGCCATCGCAGGGTTGGACACGATCAGCGCCGCCGCCGTCGGCGGGCTGAGCGAGGTCAGCATCACGACGCGCAAGCCGCCGGCGGCGTGGCGCGGCACGGCCGGCGAGGCGCAGGCGCTTGCCGCGACCGAGCCGGTGCTGCTCTATGAGGGACCAGCGCGGGCGGGCGTGACGCTGTTCCCCCAGAATGTGAACGTGGCGGCCGCGCTCGCGCTGGCGGGCGTCGGGCTAGACGCCACCACGATGCGCGTGTACGCCGACCCCACCGTAACGCTGAACACTCACGAGGTGCAGGCGCGCGGCGTATTCGGCGAGCTACGCCTCGTTCTCCAGAATGTGCCCTCCGCGGAGAACCCCAAGACCGGCCGCATCGTGGCGATGAGCGTGCTGAAGGCCGTGCGCAACCGGCTGGCGCCGCTGGTCGTTGGCGTATAAGCTGCTCAGCGAGCGAATAAATCTGCTTGCCTGGGAGGTTAGATGCACGGGAGCCCCACCGCGTTGGTCTATCACGGCGTGCGAGCCATTGGCATTCTGGCCACTGCCGCGGGCGTTCTGTGGGCCGGCGGGCCGGCCGCCGCGCAGCAGGCGCCCGGCACGGCGAGCGCCGCCGTGATGGATGCGAGCGGCAACCTTGTCGGCGTGGCGATGTTCACGCAGGAGGCGGGCGGCGTCCGCGTCAGCCTGGAGGCGCGCGGCCTGCCGCCGGGCGAGCACGGCATTCACATCCACGAGGTGGGCCGCTGCGACCCGCCCGGGTTCACTAGCGCCGGCGGCCATTTCAATCCAGCGGGCCGCGAGCATGGGCTGAACAATCCGCAGGGCCCTCACGGCGGCGACTTGCCGAACTTGCAGGTGAGCGCGTCGGGCAGCGCCAGCTACTCGGCGCTCGATCCGCGGGTGAGCCTGGCGGGCGGCGCGAACTCATTGCTCGGCCCGAATGGAACGGCGCTGGTCATCCACGCGGACGCCGACGACCAGATGAGCAATCCGGCCGGCAACAGCGGCGACCGCGTCGCCTGCGGCGTCATCCAGCGCGGCGGGCAGGTCAAGGGCTAACCGGCACGGCGCGGAGTGCCGACAGGATGGGCGCGTGGCCCGCTCGGCCGACAGGTCCGTGGACACAGGAAACGCCCGGCCACTGGCCGGGCGTTTCGCCGTGCTGTGAATGCCGGGAGCTAGCGGATTACGACCTCGTTGAAGTAGCCGGCGGCGCTCGTGGGGGCGAGGCTGATGCGGCCGGCGGCCGAGAGCGGCAGCACCGTCAGGCTCGTGCGCACGCCGGGGAAGCCGAGCAGGCCGCCCGGCAGCGCGCTGGTGTTTGTGGTCGAGATGGTGGTGCCGAACGGCGCGTTGTTCAGCGAGTTGAACGTGAAGCCGATGCCGCCCTGGTTGCCGTAGTAGGGCGGCGTGCCGAACGGATAGCCATACGGGTACTGGTAGCTGGCAGGGAAGCCGTAGCCGTAAGGATCGGGGATCGTGCCGTAGGGGCCGCCGCCGTAGCCGGGGCCGTAGACCGGGCTGAACCCCATGCCCGGGTAGCCGAAGAAGTTCGGATAGCCGAAAGGCACCTGGGCGGATGCCGCCCCACTCGCCGCGACGCTCAGGCCCGCCGCCAGCACCACGCCAAGAACGAATCGGCGCATGTTGACCTCACCTTTCTCCAGCCGGCCAACCGTGCAGCGCACGGCAGCCTGAGCCGAGCCCCACGGGGCTACACCCAATCAAACGGAAACCGCCCGCGAACGTTACAGCTCACACGGGCATCAGGCCGTGTTTCTTCGGCGGCGCGGGCTGGTCCTTGGTGGCGAGCATACGTAGGGCCTGGATGAGCCGGCGGCGCGTCTCGGGCGGGCGGAGCGCCGCCTGGGCGAAGCTTTTCTGGAGCGCGTCGAAGGGGCCGCTGAAGCGCTCGCTGAACTCCTCGATGCGCTGCTGGCGCACTGCCTCGGGGTCGGTTGCCTGCTCGATCTCGCGGCGGTAGAGCACGTTCACCGCGGCCGGCGCGCCCATCACCGCCAGCTCGACGCCGGGCCAGACGAACACCTGGTCGGCGCCCATCTCGCGCGTACACATCGCCTGCTTCGCGCCGCCGTAGCCCTTGCGGAGGTAGACCGTGATCTTGGGGACTGTCGCCTCGGCGTAAGCGTAGAGCATCTTGGCGCCGTGGCGGATGATGCCGCCGCGCTCCTGCTTCGTGCCGGGGAAGAAACCGGGCACGTCGATGAGCGTGACGAGCGGGACGTTGAACGCGTCGCAGAAGCGAATGAAGCGCGCGGCCTTGTCGGCAGCGTCGATGTCGATCGCGCCGCCGAGCCAGTTCGGCTGGTTCGCCACGAAGCCGACACTGTCGCCACCCAGCCGGCCGAAGCCGATGACCATGTTGCGCGCCCAGCGGGGCTTCAGCTCCAGGAAGTCGCCGTTGTCCACCAGGCGCCGGATGACCTGCACGACGTTGTACGGCTTGCGCAGGTCCTCGTGGACGATCGCCTCCAGGCCCTCCACGTCGCGGTCGGGTGGGTCGTCGCTGGCGACGCGCGGCGGGCGCTCGCGGTAGCTCGAAGGCAGGTAGCTGAGCAGCTTGCGGATCTGCGCCAGGCAGGCCGCATCGTCGTCGGCGATCAGGTCGGCCACGCCCGACTGCTCGCTGTGCACCTTGGCGCCGCCCAGGTCCTCCATCGTCACGTCCTCGCCCAGCACTTCCTTCACCACCGGTGGGCCGGTGATGAACATCTGGCTGGTGCCGCGCACCATCAGCACGAAGTCGGTGAGCGCCGGCGAGTACGAGCCAACGCCGATGCAGGGGCCCATGATGGCCGAGATCTGGGGCACGGCGCCCGAGGCCTGCACGTTGGCGTTGAAGATGCGGCCGATGGCGCGCGTCACGTCGAGCCCTTCCTGAATGCGGGCGCCCACCGAGTCGAGCAGCCCTACGACCGGCGCGCCCACGCGCTGCGCGACCTCGGTCACGTAGGCGATCTTCTCGCCGTGCGCGCTGCCGACGGCACCCGCCAGCACCGTCCGGTCCTGCGCGTAGACGAAGACCAGGCGCCCGTCGACGGTGCCGTAGCCGGTCACCACGCCGTCGGTTGGCTGCCGCCGCTCGGCCATACCGAAGTCGGTGACGTGCGTCTCGGCGAGCATGAACTCTTCGACAAACGAGTCGGGGTCGAGCAGGGCGGCGATGCGCTCGCGGGCTGTCAGCTTGCCCTCGTCGTGCTGTCGCCTGACGGCGCGCTCGTCGCCGGCCCGCACGCTTCGCTCGATAGCGTCGAGCTTCACCGTCAGCTCGGTTCGCGTCTTCGGCATGTCTCCTCCAGCGCTGAGTGCGGAGTAGGACGGCCCTACTCCGCGCTCAGCACTCAGCACTCAGCGCTCGCGTTATCCGTAGCCCAGGCCCCGCAGGACCGAGAGCATGATGCCGGCGGCCATCACCGAGCCAATCTGGCCGCCGGTGTTGGCGCCCATCGCATGCATCAGCAGGTGATTCTTCTTGTTGTAGCGTTGGCCTTCGACCTGCACCACACGCGCGGCCATCGGAAAGGCCGAGATGCCCGCGGCGCCGATCAGGGGGTTGATCTTGCCTCCTGAGAGGGCGCACATCAGTTTACCGAACAGCAGCCCCGTCACGGTGTCAAGGGCGATGGCGACGAACCCCAGGCCGACGATCAGCAGCGTCTGCAGCCGCAAAAACTGCTCGGCCTCCATGGTCGCGCCGATCGAGAGGCCGAGCAGGAGAGTGACGACGTTGGTGATCTCGTTTTCCGAGGCGTGGCGCAGCCGCTCGACCACGCCTGACTCGCGCAGCAGGCTGCCGAGCATGATCGTGCCGAGCAGCGGCGTGCCCTGGGGCGCGATCAGCGAGCCGACGATCACGACGAGCACCGGGAAGATGAGCCTCGCGCGTCGCGAGACGGTCCGCCTCGCGCCCGCCATGACTATCAGGCGCTCGTCCTTCGTGGTCAGGAGCCGCATAATGGGCGGCTGGATGATCGGCACGAGCGACATGTAGGAGTAGGCCGCCACCGAGATCGGCCCGAGCAGGTCCGGCGCGAATCGTGAGGCGACGTAGATGGCCGTGGGGCCGTCCATGGCGCCGATGACGCCGATGGCCGCGCTCTGCTGCACGGTGAAGCCGAGCGCCAGCGCGAGCAGGAGCGTGAGGAAGATGCCGAACTGTCCGGCCGCGCCAAGAAGGAGAATCTTCGGGTTCTCCAGCAGCGGACCGAAGTCGGTCATGGCGCCGATGCCGATGAAGACAAGCACCGGGAACACCTCAGTCAGCACGCCCGCGTCGTAGAACGTGCGGAGCACGCCGCCGGGCTCCATCAGGCCGGCGCCGGGGATGTTCACGAGGATCGCGCCGAAGCCAATCGGGAGGAGCAGCAGCGGCTCGATACCGCGCCCGACGGCCAGGTAGAGCAGCAAGCAGCCGAGCACGAGCATCGCGGCGCGCCCGGCGTCAAGCTGACTGACCCCGGCGAGCAGCCCCTCTAGACCCGCACGGAACGCGGCGTCCATTCGTTCAGGGCTCACGTCCTGGCGCGTGGGGGAACAGGCGCTTCAGCAGCGCGGTCAGGAGGCTGAGCAAGCCGAGCGTGAACAGCGTCCCGCCCATGCCAAGCGCGGCAAGCACGCTGCCCACGGCCCACGGTTCGCTCACTCGATCACCGCCACGACCTGATCGGTGTCCACCGAGTCGCCCGGCGCCACCTTGATCTCGATGATGCGGCCGGCGACGGGGGCGACGACGTTGATCTCCATCTTCATCGCCTCCATCACGATGACCGTATCGTCTTCCTCCACGGTATCGCCAACCTGCACGACCACCTGGAGCACCTTGCCGACCATGGGCGACTCGACTGGCGTGGCCACGATCTCTCCTCTTCGGCGGCGGGCGCGGGCGGCAGGGCGGGCCGGTCTGCCGATAGCCCGCTTTGTGGCTGGTGCCATGAGGCCCCGTGGAGCGTTGCGCGCGCCGCGGTACGTGATGGGATGCAGGGCGCATCATAGCGTCCGGCCGCGCGCGCCGTCAACGGAACGCTAACGGCCTGCAAGGCGCGTGCCGGCCGGTCCGGCAGGCCGCCCCGGGCGCGGGGCGGCGGCCGACCAGCTTGCCAGCAGCGTCGCCGGGCCAGGCGGGCGAAGGCGGGGCGGCTAGCCCGCGGCCGCTATAATTCGGCGCCGGTAGGGCGGTCGGGAGCGACGATGAACGACGTGCTGGCTTACCTCGACGCGGGGCGCGACCGATTCCTCGCGGAGCTGATCGAATTTCTGCGCATCCCCAGCATCAGCAGCGCCGAAGCGCACCGCGGCGACGTGCGGCGGTGCGCGGAGTACGCCGCAGCGCACCTGCGGCGAATCGGCTTCCCGCGGGCTGAGGTGCTCCCCACGGGCGGCCATCCCGTCGTGTACGGGGAGTGGCTGGGCGCGCCCGGCGCGCCGACCGCGCTCGTCTACGGCCACTACGACGTGCAGCCCGTGGATCCGCTGGCGCGGTGGCACACGCCGCCCTTCGACCCGCAGGTGCGCGACGGCCTGCTGTTCGCGCGCGGCGCCGTGGACGACAAGGGGCAAGTCTACATGCACTTCGCGGCCGCCGAGGCCTACCTGGCGACACGGGGCCGGCTGCCACTGAACCTGAAGTTCCTGATCGAGGGCGAGGAGGAGATCGGCAGCCCGAACCTGGACGCGTTCGTGGCGGGGCACCGCGACCTCCTGGCGGCCGACGTTGGCGTGATCTCGGACACGCCGATGTACGACGCCGACCACCCGTCGCTCTGCTACGGGCTGCGTGGCCTGGCGTACCTGCAAGTGGACGTCGAGGGGCCGAGTTCGGACCTGCACTCCGGCTCCTGGGGCGGGATCGTGGCGAACCCGGCGCTCGCGCTGGCGACCATGCTGGCGCAGCTCAAGGACATCCACGGGCGCGTCGCGGTACCGGGCTTCTACGACGCGGTGCGTCCCCTCGCTGCCGAGGAGCGACAGGCGCTGGCGGCGCTGCCGTTCGACGCCGCGCGCGTGGCGGGCGAGCTGGGGGTGACGACGCTCGTGGGCGAGGAGGGCTACACGCCGCTAGAGCGCCTGTGGGCGCGGCCCACGCTGGAGGTGCACGGCCTGTGGGGCGGGTACAGCGGGGAGGGCGCGAAGACGGTGATCCCGGCCGGGGCGGGTGCCAAGCTGAGCTGCCGGCTGGTGCCAGACCAGGACCCCGACACGATCGCCACGCTCGTGGCGGCGCACCTGGAGCGGCTGGCGCCGCTGGGGGTGCGCGTCAGGGTACAGGCGCTCCACGGGGGGCACCCGGTGGTGACGCCGCTGGATCATCCCGCGTTACAGGCCGCGGGGCGCGCGGTGGAGCGTGGCTTTGGCAAGCCACCCTCGTTCATCCGCGAAGGCGGCAGCATTCCCTTCGTCGCCACGCTCGTCGAGGAGCTGGCGCTGCCGTGCGTGCTGCTGGGCGTGGGGCTGCCCGACGAGCACACGCACGCCCCGAACGAATTCTTCCACCTGACGAACTTCTACAGCGGCATGCGCACCGTGGCCTATCTGTGGGATGAGTTAGGCGCGGACCGGGGAGCGGCGCCCGCCTAGCAGGAGGGGTACAGGCAGCGGGTAGGGGCGGCGGGCGCTGCCGAGGTGCTGGGCGCGACGTAGGGCGTCGCGGTGGGCGCGATGGATGGCCGATTGCTCTGGAGCGTCGGGCGCACGACCGGGGCGACCTGCCGGGCCGGCGGCTGTGTTGGCACCGGTGTGGGCAGCGGCGGCGGCACGGTAGGCAGCGGCGTCGGTGGCACAGGGGTCGGCGGCAGCGGCGTCGGCGGGACGCGCGTTGGCGGGGCGGGCGTCGGCGGCACGGGCGTCGCGGTCACGACGACGATCGCCGCGGTGGGCGATGCGATCGGGCGGGCGGTGGGCGTGTCGTCGTCGGCGTTGAGGCCGAGGACGACCGGCGGGCGTGTGGGCTCGCGCTCGGGCGCCCGCACGACGGGCTCACGGACGGTGGCGGGCCGCACGGTGGCAGGCCGCACCGGCGCCGGCTCGGTGACGATGGACGGGCGTGACGGCGCGCTGGGCGCGACGACCGGCGGGCGCAGCGGCGTCACGGGCGAATCGAAGCTGCTGAAGACATCGCTGGCTTCGGGTTCCGCAGGCCCGGCGGCGGCCAGCGCGCCCTCGTCCGCGGGTGGCTCCGTCGCCGTGGCGTCGACCTCCGGCGTGCTGGTCGCTGCCACGGCCAGGGCGGGCGGCGCGTGCCGCAGCAGCACCACCGCGCTGCCGGCTGGCGTGCCCGGGGCAGGGGCGAGCGCGCGCACGTCGCGGACCTGGTCTCCCTTCCAGGCGAAGCTCGCGGCCTGCGTGTCGCCGCTGGCAATCGGCGCCTCCAGACGGACGGCGGCCGGCGCCTCGCGCTCGCCCGCGTGCAGGACGGCGATGGCCACCACCGTCTGGCCGGCGCCGAGGCCGCGCAGCGTTAGATCATACGCCTCCACGGGGGCGGGGATGCTGAAGAGCTGCGCGCCGTCGTCGCCGCGCGCCAGTCGGGCGCCGGGGATCTGCGTGACGTAGGCCTCGGCGTCGGGGTGGTAGCCCACGCTGCGCCCGCGCGCGTCCGTGAGCAGCGCCCGCACGGGGCCCTGCACGCTGACTTGCAGGGTAGCGGCCGGCGGCGGCGCTGGCAGCGGCGCCTCCGGCGCCTGGCCCGGCGCGATGCGGGTGGTGAAGCCGCTGGGCACGTCCACGTCGCCGCTGTCGGCGCGTCCGAACACGCCCCCCTCGACGGCGGTCACGGACATGGTGCCCTCGGGGGCCACCTCGGCGGTGAACTGGCTGCCGCGGGCGAAGAAGCGTGCCGCCGTGCTGGCCAGCAGGAAGCCGGAGTAGGGATGGCCTCCCGCGGCCGCCTGGGTCCAGGTGCTGCCCAGCGGCTGCTGGACGATGATCGCGGTCGCGCCCGTCACGGGGTCGCGCTCGAAACGCTGGAGCACTAGCTCGGTGTCCGGGCCGAGCGAGGTGGAGGACCCGTCGAAGTAGACGATCGAGGCGTAGCCGTCAGGCCCCGTCCGGATGCGGTCGCCCACCTGGAGCGACCGCTGGCCGGCCACGGGCTCGAAGGTCGTGCCACCCACGACCTGGATCTGGACGTTGCCACGCAGGGGCAGCAGGGTGGTGTTGTCGACCAGGTAGAGCGCGCCCGTCGTGACTGCGGGGGGGGTGGGACGCGCCAGGAGTTGCGCGCCGACGGCCCCGCCGGCGAGGAGCAGCGCCAATCCGATGGCGAGCCAGTGGCGGCGGGTCATCGTCCGTCTTCCGCGCTCTTCGTTCACCCCGACGTCCCGCTCGCTCTGTGAGGTCGTGGCCGCCCGCCTGGCCGCGCCGGCTAAGGTAGCTTGCGGTATCCTGCCCACCCTGTCAAGCAATCTCGCGGCCGGCGCAGGGCGCGCCGCGGGGCCTGTGGCGCAATTGTTAGTCATCTGGGTTGCGCTGTAGCGTCATGAGGTACGGTGGCTGGTTGGCCCGCTCAATTGGAGACGCTGCGCGGGGTGGCGCTGTACAATGCGCCTGACCCGCGGTAGGGCACGGGTCGGAACACAGGGACATGGGAGTAGACCGGATGCGCCGAGCCCTGACGATCTTCTCGCTGGCCATGGCTCTCCTGGCGGCCGCGCCGCCGCTGGCTGCGTTCCAGGGGAGTGACGAGCAGGTGCCGCCGGCCACGGCGCCGCAGCCGCTCAGCGCGCAGATCCGTGCGGCGGGCTTCAACATCACCGACCAGGAGGCGGCCTACCTCGACGCGGACGCGCAGTTCACCGACCAGTTCGTCGCGCCGATGATGACGGTCGAGCTACACGCCCCGTACGTGAGCGACGAGTTCTCCCGCCAGGTCATCCTGAACCAGCTACAACAGGTGGCGAATCTCGACCCGAACGGGAACACGGTGCCGCCTCCCCCCTCGATGACCGAGCTCGAGCGCATCCAGGCGGCGCGCCGCGCGGCGATCCGCCAAGCCGCGCAGCAATGGCTCGCGGCGCTCCAGGCGAACGACCCGAACTGGGTCATGGCTGGGTCCGACGCTTATGGCACCGCACGGCAGGGGGAGGCCGACTGGTACGCCGCGCTGCGCCAGCGCCTGGCGGGGCCGTCGGGGGGCGGGCAGTAGCGGGACTACGGCGGCATGATTACGGCGCGACGCGGAGGTGGCGAATGAAGCGCCCGTTGCCACGCCCCTTTGCCTTTCCCTGGGGCGCCGGGGAGGTGGTCGAGGAGGTCTCGGTGCCGGCCGGGGTGGACGGGCACACGTGGGAGCCGACCGTGCAGCTTCTCGCCTACGCCGACGGTGGGATGGCGCTCCGCTTCTGCTACTACGATGCGCAGGGCCGGTTTGGGCGCGGCCCGATGCTCCTGCGGCCGGCGGACGTGGCGCCGCTGCGGGCCGCGCTCGCCGAGGCGCCGCGCATTCGCGCGCTGCTGCGGGAGCTGGCGGAGTAGAGGGCGTCGGTGAGCACGAGAGCGTGGGGGGCGCTGCTGACGGCTGGCACGCTCGGGCTACTGACCCTGGAGGCGCTCGGGGCGGGCGCTGCTCCGGCGGCGCAGGGCCCTGCGCCGCCCACGGCCACGCCGGCGGCCGAAACCGGCTGCGAGCCGCGGGCGCTCATCGAGTCGCCGCCGGGCGACCGGGCGCTGCGGGGCGTCGTCCCCGTGGGCGGCTGGGCGGTGGATCTGACCAGCCCTGCGGGCCCGGGCGTTACGGAGGTCCACGTCTATCTCGACGGCTACGGCAACGAGCCGGGGCACACGTTCATCGGGCGCGCCGAGTACGGCAACTCGCGGGTCGACGTGGCGCAGCAATTCAATGACGTGCGCTTCGCGCGGTCCGCGTTCAGCCTGTCGTGGGATGCCTCGACTGCCGGCCAGGGGCCGCACACGCTGGTGGTGCTGTTCCGTACCCGCTGCGGGTGGTCGAGCATCACCCAGCCGGTGGAGGTGGAGGGCCCGTCGATCCTGCTCAACGTGGACGCGCCGCCGCAAGGATCGCCGATCGAGGCGCCGGTGCGCCTCCAGGGCTGGGCCGCCGACCCGCAGGCCCCGGCGGGCACCGGTGTGGACCGCATCGATCTCTATCTCGACGGCGAGGTGACGACACGCGGGCAGCCGCTCGGCGAGGTGGCGTACGGGGATAGCCGTCCGGACGTGGCGGCCGCGCTGGGGGGCCAGAACGAGGACGAGCGGGCGCGATTCGCGCGCAGCGGCTTCTCGGGCTTCTGGAATCCGAGTGACATTGCCCCGGGCACGCACAGTCTGACGTTCTACGCGCGCGGTCCGTCGGGCGCCGTGGCGCGCTCGCTCACGATCGACGTGCGCCCCGGCGCCTCGGCAAGCCTGGGGCTCACGCCACAGGCGAGCCCTGCGCCGCAGCGGGGTGCCGACGTGTTTGGCGTCGGCGTGACCGGGACTACCCCCAGCTCGGTTGCCTTGACCTGGGCGACGGTCAACGGCGCCACTAGCTACGACGTGTACGAATCCGAGGGGGTCGCCGCGTTCTTCCCGGTGGGGGCGGGCCTGGCCGACACGCGGACGACCGTGACGGGCCTGGCGCCCGGGCGCTCGTATCGGTTCTACGTTCGCGCGCTCGACGCGCAGGGCAACGAGGTTGCGCGCTCGAACACGGTGAACGTGACGACGGCCACGGCCACGCTGCGCGTACCGACGCTGGCGCCTAGCTCCACTCCTCTGCCGCGTACGCCGATACCCTAGGCGCGTCCCGGCGCGTTCTCGGCAACCTGGACCACTAGCCAGTCAATTGCGCGCACCCTCTATAATTTCTTCGAGAAAGGTAAGCGCGCCGTTCGTGCGTGAGCGCGAAGGTGGCCCCGGCCCCGGACCTCGCCCGCGTTGGGGCGCTTGACCCATGGGGAGGCGATGCGAAGATGTCCGTGCACCTGCACTGCCCGCTCTGTGGCGAGCTGCTCGCCGAGGACCAGTCGATGGTGGTCACGTCGACTCGCGAGGGCACGCGCCAGGAGACTTACGACCTGGCCTGTCGGTGCGGAACACGTTTGCGGCTGCAGTTGCCTCCCGAGCGGTGGAGCCCGCCGCGCCGGCGGCGGCGCGGCCGAGGCTACGCTAAGGCGCGCCGAACGAGCACGCCAGCCGAGGCGGTACCGACCGCCGACGAGCCCGAAGCTGCCTTGCCCACCGCCGAGCGCCCATTTCCGTTTACCCCCTGGCAGTACGCACGGCTGCTAATGCTGCGCGGGCGCGTTCAGGATGGCAAGCTGCGGGAGCCGGAGGAGACGGCGGACGGGGGCGCCCCTTCGGCCTGAGCGCCGCGCGACGAGTCAGGGCAGCCGACGGCGGGCACGGATTGGCCACCCTAATCCGTGCGCGTGCTTGCGGTACGGCCCGCGCGGCGGCGAGTGACCCGCAGAGGTGCGGCTGAGGACTACGCCGTGACGAGGCGACAGGTCTCGCTCGCCATCGTCCTATTGGCATTCGTGGCGCTGGCTCACGCGGCGGCGCGCTTCACGCAGTTCGGCGGCGCGCAGTTCGCCCCCAGCATCGCGGCTTACGTGCTCATGGCCCTGTTGTTGGCGCCCGCGCTGGGCTGGCTACCGCTGGCTGGGCTGGGTCTGGCCACCGGCGCGCTGACCGCTTTGACCACGTCCACGACCCCCGCGCTGCCCAGCCTGCTTGCGCACGCGGCCGGCTTTCTGGTCGCCAGCGCGCTCGCCAAGCGGGGCAGTCGACCGGGGCGGGATTTCAGCTTGGGCGCGATGCTTGGCATCCTCGCGGCCACGCTCGTGGTGGCCTGGACGTTGTTCGCTGTATCGATGTGGCTGCTGCTCGCCGGCACCCCGTTCGTCGCGGCGAGCCGCGAGCGCTTCGGCGTGAGCCTCGGCCAGGGGTTCGCGGCCTGGTGGCTGTTCGGTTTCCTGAGTTTCGGCATTCCGACCTATGTCATCAGCGCGATCCTGCTGCCCCTGCTCTATGGCTCGGTGCGCGCCGTGTTCACTCGGCGCGGCGTGCCCGTTGACGGCGATGACTGGCTGCCGGGGCGCACACTGGAGCGCTAGGCCGCGCATCGGCCGGCCGTACGCTCATCCTATCGAGAGCGTGCGGGCCGGGCCTTGGCGCTCCGAGGGCCAGGGATCAGGGGGACGAGACGTCGGGCGGTGGGGCTGGGCTGCTAGCGGGGGCGGGCGGCGGGCGGGACGGCGCCTGGCTCTGCCCGACGCCGGTGGTCTGCTGCTTCGCTAGCCAGCGGGTGAATTGGTCCACGAGGGCCAGGGTGGCGGCAGCGGCCGCGGCGCCCACGAGCCGCTGCGGCAGGCTCACCTGCTGTTCCTTGACGCGCTCACGCGCCGCCGCCTCGTCGGCCTCCTCTGGCTCGCCGCGAAGCGCGCGGCCCACACGCCGTGCCCGTGTGGTCGCCTCCTCGCGGACGGCCGCCGCGCCCCGCCGCAGGCGATTGATCGGCCGCCGGGCCTTCTGGGCGCGGCGGTACGAGCGGTACCACAGCAAGAGCACCGTCAGCGCTGCCAGTAGTCCCGCTCCGGCGCCGAGTAGCATGACCAGCGGCCGGTTGGCCTCCACCTGGCGCTGCACGTCGAGCGCACGGCGCGCGCGGCTCTCCAGGGCGGCGAGCAGCCGCTCGGTCTCCCCGCGGAGGGCATCTAGCTCGCGGGCGGTGTCAGCCGCTGTTTCACCCACTCCACATTCTCCTTCACCTCGGCGCGGGTGCGGCCGAGCGGGCGTAGCTCCAGGCGCTGTTTGCCGACGAGCAGGAGCACCACGCCGGCGACGGCGAAGATCACGAACCATAGAAGCGCGCAGAGCCACAATGGCCAGCGCGTGAGCGCGCTGGTGCCGGCGACGAGCGCTCCGAGCAAGCAGATGACGGCGAACAGCAGCAAGACCACGCCGACGGCCAGGAAAATCGCGGCGCGCACGTTCTGTCGCAGGTCTTCGCGCGCCTCCTGTTTCGCCAGCTCGATCTGCTTGTGGACCAGCTCGGACGTGGTATCGGCAAGCCGGCGGGCCAGCTCGCCAAGGCTTAGCTGGTCGTAGTCGGTGATGGACACCGTCGCCACTCCTCGTCGGTCTCCCGAGCGCTCGCGCTGACGCGGGGACCACGCCTCACCCACATCAAGGGATAGGTCGTTGCCTGCGTGGCGGCACACGCACCGGGCGGCTGAGCCGCCTTCCCACTACAACAATCGTGCCACCGTTAGCGCCACGGCGATACAGCGTAGCGGAACGCTATCAGTATAGTCCACCGCGCGATCACCCGGGCGCGGGCGCGGTGGCCGAGGGCGCTCCGTTACGGGGCCGTGGGCAGCGCGCCGACGTGGGCCAGCGCCTCGCCCGCCAGGAAGACTGAGCCGGCGACGACGACCAGAGTATCGGCCGAAGCGCCCCGCATAGCCCTGTCCAGCGCGGCCGGCACGTCGCACGCCACCGTGACGGCCGCGCCCGTGCGCCGCGCGGCGTCCGCCACCGCTTGGGCCGGGGCGGCACGCGGGTGCCGCGTCTGGGTCGCCACGACGCTAGCGACGGCGGGGACCAGAGTGGCGACGATGCCGGCGAGGTCCTTGTCGGCGGTGCAGGCGAGCACCAGGACGACGGGTCGCCCCGGGAAGCACTCGGCGAGCGTGTCGCGCAAGCTGGCGGCCGACGCTGCGTTGTGCGCGCCGTCCACCACGATCGTCGGCCGGGTTGGCAAGACCTGGATGCGCCCGGGCCAGCTCACCGCAGCGAGCCCACGGCGGACGGCTGCGGGGTCCACGCGCACGCCGACCGTGGCCAGCGCGCTGGCGGCGGCAACGGCGAGCGTCGCGTTGTCGCGCTGGTGCTGGCCGAGCAACGGCAGCGTGAGGCGGTCGTAATGGACGCCCGGGCCTGCCACCGTGAACGCGCTCGCGCCGGCGGGCTGGCCTTCGGGCTGCCAGCGCCACTCGCGTCCTACCCAGACCGCCGGCGCATCCAGGCGCGCCGTCTCGGCACGCAGGACCGACTCGGCCTCCGGGGGCTGCGGACCGAGAGCGGCCGGCCGGCCTGCTCGCAAAATGCCAGCCTTGGCATGCGCCACGTCGGCGAGGGTCGGCCCGAGCGTGTCGAGGTGGTCGGCGCTGATAGGGGCGATGACGCTCACCAGTGGGTCGAGTACGTTGGTGGCATCGTGGGCGCCCCCGACCCCGACCTCGACGACCGCGACGTCTACCTGGCGCCGCGCAAAGTACAAGAACGTCAGGGCGGTGCCGACCTCGAACGTCGTGTAGCGCCCCAGGTCCGGCGCGCGGCGCACCGCGGTCGCCACGAGGGGACGCAGCTCGTCCGCGAGCCCGGCCACCTCCGCGGCCGACACATAGCTGCCGGCGGCCCAGGTGCGCTCGCGGTAGCTGACCAGGTGGGGCTGCGTGTAGCGGCCGACCCGCAGGCCGCTCGCGCTGAGCATCGCCGCGAGCATGGCCGCCGTGGACCCTTTGCCCTTGGTACCGGCGATCAGCACGGCGGGGAAGCTGTCCTGGGGGGCGCCACAGAGCGCGAGCAGGCGGCGCATGCGCATGAGCTTGCGGGGCTGGTCGGCGCGGATGGCGGCGGCGGTGCGCGGCGTGCCGGAGAACGAGTAGAGATAGTCGAGCGCCGCACGGTAGACCGGGTCGGCGACGGCCTCATCCGGCGGCGGCAATCCCCACGAGTCGGCGCGCTCCGGCGCCGTGGGGATGCCAGAATCTGGTGACTCGGCGTGGTGCATGAGCGCCCTGGCCGCGGAAGTTCGCCGCGTGTGGCGGCCGCCTTATACTACCGCGCGGAGGGAGGGGGCGTGCGACTGTCCTGGCTGGCCCTCGTGCTGCTGCTCGTGGCCTGCGACTTGCGCTTGCCCTGGCAGGACGCCGATCCGTGGCTGGACGAGCTCAACGAGCTGGCGGTGGCGGCGTTCGTAACGCAGCGCTCGGAAAGCGGGCTACCGTCGGGCGTGCTGGAGTACCGGGCGGGCAGCATTTACAGCAGCGAGCCCATCGCGGGGCCGGGGGGCCTGTGGGTCTGGCAGGTGCGATACCCGCGCGTGGACGCCATCCGGGTGCCCCTTACGGCGCGCGATCGCCTGGCGGGCATCGAGATCACTGCCGACGCCGTGGTGCGCTTCGAGCAGCGGTACTGCACCTTGGCGGAGGGGGCGACCGGACCGCTGCGCTGTCAGGCGTGGCAGGGCAGCTCGTGCTGCAATCTGTTGTGGAAGCGGAGCCGCGGCGGCTGGCTGGCGAGTCGCCCGTAGCGGCGGCGTGTTCCGATGGATGTCGAGGCGCGTTCCGCCTACCAAACGCGTGGGTGAACGCTTATACTGGGGAGGCCGGCGGGCGGCCGCGTGGAGCGGCCGCGCCCACGGCGGCCTCCGTATCGGGCGGCTATGCCGCCTGAGCCCTCCGACAACGGGATGGAGCAGGTATGGCTAAGCTCCGGCTTGAGATTGTGACTGCCGAGCGCGAGGTCTTCGCTGACGAAGTCGACATGGTGGTGGCGCCGGGGGGCGAGGGCGAGCTTGGCATCTTGCCCCGGCACGCGCCGCTGCTCACGACGCTGCAGCCCGGGGTGCTGCGGCTCAAGAAAGATGGCGAGGAGACGCTGATGGCCGTCAGCGGCGGGTTCATGCAGGTCTACCGGGACCGCGTGCTCGTCCTCGCCGACACGGCGGAGCGCGCCGAGGAGATCGAGGAGGACCGCGCGGAGCAGGCGCGCCAGCGGGCGCTGGCGGCGCTGCAGCAAGGGCGTACCGAGGGCGCCCTGCAGGCCGAGGCGGCGCGCATGGCGCTGCGGCGCTCGCTCGTCCGGCTGCAGGTGGTGCGACGGCGCCAGCGCCGGACGGCGCCGTGAGTGCGACGGCCGAAGCCATCTCCGCCTCCGGCCGGCCGCTGGGCGGCGGGACGATCCTCGTCGAGGGCGGCTATCCGCTCGAGGGCACGGTGAGCGTGGGCGGCTCGAAGAACGCGGGGCTGCCGATCCTGGCCGCCACGCTGCTGACTGATGAGCCGTGCGCCATCCGCAACCTGCCCGACATCGAAGACATCTACACCATGCTCGACGTGCTGCGGGCGTTGGGCGCGGAAGTCGACCACCAGCCCAGCGCGCACACCGTCACCGTGCATGCGCGGCGCCTAGTGGCCGAGGAAGTCCCGCGCGAGCTGGGCACGCGGATGCGAGCCTCGTTCCTGGCGGTCGGCCCGCTGCTGGTGCGGCTGGGGCGGGCTGTCGCTCCCCACCCCGGCGGCTGCGACATCGGCATGCGGCCGGTCAACGTGGACGTGCGGGGCTTTCAGGCCATGGGCGCGCGCGTGGTGCAGGAGCCCGACCCGGCGGGCGGCGTGGACCCGCGCGGCTACCCACGCAAGGTGCGCTACGTGATCGAGGCCCCGCGGCTGCGGGGCGCGCGGCTCTACCTCGACTACCCGAGCCACACCGGCACGGAGAACCTGCTGTTGGCCGCCTGCTGCGCGGAAGGCACGACGGTCATCCGCCACGCCTCGATGGAGCCGGAAGTCGGCGACCTCGCCCAGTTCCTCTGCGCGATGGGCGCGCGCATCAAGGGCATCGGCACCAGCACGCTGGAGGTGGAGGGCGTCGGGAAGCTGCACGGCGCCGACTACGACCTGATCCCCGACCGGCTCGCGGCCGGCACGTATCTCATCGCGGGGGTCATCTCCGGGGGCGCGGTCCGCGTCGTGGACGTCGTGCCCGAGCACCTGGAGCCGATCACCTACAAGCTCGCCGAGGCCGGAGCGCGGGTCGAAGAGGGCCGCGACTGGGTCAGCGCGATGACGAGCGGCCGGCTGGACGGCGTGGACGTGCAGGCGATCCACTACCCGGGGTTTCCGACCGATCTGCAGGCGGCGTTCGCGGCGCTGCTCACGCAGGCCGAGGGCCGTAGCGTGATCCACGAGCGGGTCTTCGAGAATCGGCTGGAGTATGCGGCCGACCTGCGCAACATGGGCGCTGACATCGAGGTCGACGCGAGCGGCCAGCGTGCGACGATCCTCGGCCCGCGGCGCCTGCGGGGCGCCCCGTTGGTCTACGCGCGCGACATTCGCTCGGGCGCCGCGGTGGTGCTGGCGGCGCTGGCGGCGTATGACCGGCCGACGATCATCATCCACGCTTACCATCTCGACCGCGGCTACGAGGACCTGGTGGGGACCCTGGCCAGTCTCGGCGCCCGCATCCGGCGCCTCAACTCGGCCGAGGCGGCCGAGGAGCTGCTCCGCACGCCGGAGTGGCCGGAATGAGTCCCTGCTCGCCGCCGCGCCCGGCCCGCGCGCCCCGACCTGGCAGCCCTTCGGCGCTCGACGATTGACGACCGAGCGCGTGGAGCGGCTGGGGCAGTAAAGTGTTTGCCAAACAGGTCGGGATCGATCTTGGGACCTCCAACATCCGCGTCTACGTGCGCGGGCGTGGCATCGTGCTCGATGAGCCGACGGTCGTCGCGCACTCGGCGACCGATGACCGTGTGGTCGCGATCGGCAGCGCGGCCCGCGAGATGGAAGAGCGCGCGCCCGCGCGCATCGTCATCACCCGGCCGATCCGCGCGGGGGTGATCGCCGACTACGGTGTGACGGCCTTGCTCCTCCGCCATTTGCTGCGTCAGGTGGTCGGCCGCCTCAACCTCGCCCGGCCCGCGGTGATGCTCTCGATTCCCGCGGGCGTGACCAACGTCGAGAGCCGCGCCGTCCTCGACGCGGCGCTGTACGCGGGCGCCCGTGAGGCGCATCTCATCGCCGCGCCGCTGGCGGCCGCGATCGGCGCGAACATTCCGCTGGCGAGCCCCAGCGGCAACATGATCGTCAGCCTCGGCGGGGGCACCTCCGAGGCCGCCGTACTGTCGTTGAACGATATCGTCGTTAGCAGCACCGTCCGTCAGGGCGGGAACCGCATCGACGAGCTGATCGCCACGTTCCTGAAGCGGCGCTACAACCTGCTCGTCGGCCGGCACACCGCGGAGGAGGTGAAGCTGCAGATCGGGAGCGCGCTGCCCCAAGCCGAGAACGTCACCATCGAGGTGCGTGGCATCGATCAGGTGAGCGGGCTGCCGAAAGCCGTGTCCGTCGGTACCTGGGAGATCACGGAGGCGACGGCGGATGCGGTGAACGCTATCGTGGGCGCTGCCCGCGCCGTGCTGGAGCAGACCCCGCCTGAGCTGGCCTCGGACGTGGTCGACAAGGGGATGATTCTGACCGGGGGCGGGTCGCTGCTCCGCAATCTGGACAAGCTATTGACTCGCGAGACGGGGATCCCCGCCTACCTGGCCGAGGACCCGCCCTCGTGCGTCGCGGTGGGGGCCGGCAAGGCGCTGGAGCACTACAAGATCTTCCGCGACAGCCTGCTGAACACGGGGAGGTGACGGTGGGCCGCTAACGGGTCAGCGGGCGTGGCCGACGTGTAGGCTCACCGTGCCCAAGCCCAACAGCTCGTGGCGCACGGCGCGCAGGCCCGCCTCCCGCATCACGTCGGTCAAGGCGCTGGGGGCGGGAAAGCGGTCCACTGACTCGGGCAGGTACGTGTAAGCGGCCGCGTCGCCGGCGACGACCGCGCCGAGCAGCGGCACCCAGCGGTGGAAATACCAGGCGAATAGATGCCGAAAGACGGGTTGGCGCGGGCGGGTTAGCTCGACGCAGACGACGCGGCCGCCGGGACGCAGCACGCGCGCTTGCTCGCGGAACGCCTGCCCGAGATCGGCCACGTTGCGCATGACGAACGCCGACGTGACGCAGTCGAAGCTCGCGTCGGGAAATGGCAGCCGGAGCGCGTCGGCCTGAGCGAACCAGGCGTGGGCGGCCACGCCGGCTCGGGCAACCCGCGCGGGCGCGCGCACAACCATCGCGGGGGCGAAGTCCACGCCGATGACCTGGGCGCGCGGCGCGGCGCGGGCGAGGGCGAGGGCGAGCGCGCCCGTCCCGGTGCCCACGTCGAGCGCCCGGCCGTCGGGGCGCAGCGCCGCCGCGGCCACCGCGCGCCGCCGCCAGCCCGCGTCCAGGCCGAAAGTCATCAGCGTGTTCAGCAGGTCGTAGCGCGGCGCGATGCGACCGAACATCCGCGCCACGGTGGGTGGCCGCGCGGGGCTGATCGCCGCGGCGGGGGCAGGCTCAGGAATCATGCCGGGCTCGCGTCGGGCGCTGCCTTGGCGCGCGCGGGTTGCGGACGAGCCTGACGGAAGAGATGGCTGTGGTCGGGCGAGTAAAGGCGTGAGCGCCGCTCAGCAGCACCGCGGCTGAGCGCCACTTCCACCGCCGGCCCGACGAGGATGAGTGCCTGCTTGGCGATCTTGGCCGCGCGCACTTGCCCCGCGATGTCGGCGAGCGTGCCGCGCAGCACACGCTCGTCCTCCCAGGTGACGCGGTACACGACTGCCACGGGCGTGTCGGCGGGGTAGCCGCCGGCCCGCAGGTCGGCGACGACGGCGCGCATCGAGGCGATGCTGAGAAAGATCACCAGCGTCACGCCATGCTGGGCGAGCGCCCGCAGATCCTCGTTCGGCGGGCGCGTGGTGCGGGTGGGGCGCCGCGTGAAGATGACCGTCTGCGCCAGGTCGGGCACGGTTAGCTCGGCGCCCAGCGCGGCCGCGGCGGCGAAGGCCGAGCTGACGCCCGGCACGATCTCGTAGGGAATCCCTGCGGCTTCGAGCCGGACGATCTGCTCGTGCAGCGCGCCGTACAGCGACGGGTCGCCGCTGTGGACGCGGGCGACGGTCTGCCCGGCCGCGTAGGCCGCGCGCATGCGCTCCCAGACTTCCTCTAAGGTAAGGCTCGCGCTCCCGACAACCTCGGCGTTCGGGCGGGCGAAGGCGCAGACGCCTGGATGCACGAGCGAGTCGGCGTAGATGACGAGGTCCGCCTCGCCGATGAGCCGCCGGCCCTTGAGCGTCAGCAGCTCCGGGTCGCCGGGGCCGGCGCCGATGAAGTACACCTTGCCAGTCACGAGCCGACTGCCTCCTCGCGGGGTTTGGCGATACGGGCGCGGCGCCGGCCGCCGCGGGCGATGACGAGCGCGAAGTAGTCGCGGCGCGCGTCGGGCAGCGCCGCGAGATCGCGCACCACGCGCTCTTCCGGCCGGCCGACGCGCTCGATCCAGACCGCGCTGGCCCCCGCTTTCGCCAGCGCGGTTCGCAGCGCCCGCAGGTCGGCCGCCGGCTTCAGCAAGACGACCGTATCGAAGCAGGCGAGCACGCGCGGCAGGTCGTCCAGGGCGTAGGTCGCGGGCAGCACCGCCAGCCGGTCGTCGCCGTCCACGAGCGGCTGGGCGAGCTGCGCCGCGGCCGCGCTGCCCGACCACACGCCCGGCACGACCTGTACGGCGGTCTCAGGATGCCGCGCGCGCAGGGGCAGCAGCGCGTGGACGAAGGTGCTGTAGAGCAGCGGGTCGCCCTCGGTCAAGAAGGCCCCGAGTCGGCCGCCCCGCAGCCGCGCGGCGATCTCGTCGGCGTTGCGGTTCCAGCAAGTGGCGGCGCGGGCGCCGCGACCTGCCGGATAAACGAGCGGCACGATGTTCTGGCGTGTCGGCTCCAGGTACGGGGCGGCGATCTGGGCGGCGTAGCTCGGGGCGCCGGCGCGCCGCGTCGGCACGAATACGACAGCCGCGGCTTGCAGCAGCCGCAGCCCCTTCACCGTGATCAGCTCGGGATCGCCCGGCCCGAGACCGATGCCGTACAGCGTGCCGCCGCGCGCGCCACTCTCCTGATGTGCGACTTCTCGCCGGGTCGGCTGGTGGCGCTCGGCGCGATCCCCGAGGGGAGCGGCGTGCTCGGTCATGCGCGCTGCTCGCCGGTCGTGCGCCGCCAGGCCGTGCAGACGAACACGGGGGGCAGCGGCGCCAGCCGGGTGAGGCCGGCCAAATCTGCGCCGCGCGCGACGCTCATTTGCACGATCTCGCGCTCCCAGCCGGCCGCGCGCAGCCAGCCGGCGGCTTCGCTGAGATGCTCTAGGGTCGCGAAGTTGGCTACTAGCCGCCCTTCTAACTGAAGTCGGCCGGCGACGTGGCCGAGGATATCCAGCAGGCGCCCGCCGCTGCCGCCGATGAACACGGCGTCGGGGTCGGGCAGCGCGGCCAGAGCCTCGGGCGCCTCGCCCGCGACGATAGCCAGCTCCGGCGTCGGCTGGGCGGCGGCGTTCGCCTGGAGCAGTCGAAGCTGCGCGGCATCGCGTTCGACAGCGTACACCTGGCCGCCCAGCGCGAGCGCTGCCGCTTCCAGGCTGAGCGAGCCGCACCCGGCACCGATGTCCCAGACGACTGCGCCGGGCCGCAGCCGCAGCTTGCTCAGGCTAACGGCCCGCACCTCGGCCTTCGTGATCTGGTGGTCGCGGTGGGCGTAAGCGGCCTCGGGCAGGCCGAAGCCAGCGCGCGGCGCGGTCCCTGCCGCCTCTCGCAGCAGCACCAGCAGGTTCAGCGCGGCGAAGGTGCGGTCAGGGAGTGCGGTGAGACGGCAGGCGACGTGCTGCTCGGCGCTGCTGCCCAGGCGCTCGAAGACGTGCGCCTCGCAGTCGGGGTGACCGGCGGCCAGGAGCGCGCGGGCGATAGCCGCGGGAGTGTTGTGCTCGTCGGTTAGGAAGGCGACTTTCGACGCGGCCAGGGCGCGGGGCACCAGGGGAGCCAGCGGCCGGCCGTGCGCGCTCAGCACTACGGCGTCGTGCCAGGCGACAGCCAGCCGGGCGAAGGCGAGCTGCACCGAGCTGACGTGCGGCTCGACACGGACCCGCTCGCGGCCGAGGCGCGCGGCAAGGATGGGGGCGATGCCGAAGTAACAGGGGTCGCCGGAGGCGAGGACGACAGGCCGCTCGCCTGGTCCGCAGGCGGCTAGCCGGCTAACGAGCGCATCCAGGTTGGCGCGCACCACGAAGCGCTCGGCGGGATGGTCGGGGAAGAACGCCAGGTGGCGGTTGCCGCCGCACAGGAGCGTTGCGGCCGCAACTTCCTCCCTGGCGGCCGCGCTCAGCCCGGCCGGGCCGTCGTCGCCGACGCCGACCACCAGGACGGGGCGAACGGCGGTCGCCGCCCAATCGAGGGCACCGGGTCCAGTCACAGCGCGTTCGCCCACCATACTACGCCACCGCCGCACGGCCCAGCAGGGTGGTATCGAAGTCGAAGATCAGGCACTCCACGGGCAGCGCGTCCGCGACGACCACGCGGCACTGGCGGCAGACCAGCTCGGCGAGGCGGTCGAAGACGCTATGGAGGCCGGCCCCCAAGGCTAGCTCCTGAAAGTGCCGCGCGGTATTGGCGCCGCGAATCGCCTCTTGCAGCGCCAGCGGGGCGCCGCAGTCGGCTGCGACCGTGGCGAGAAAGCCCAGGTCTACCTGGTTGCCGGCGACGTGGGTCATCATGTGGCCCTGCGCGATCTTCGACATCTTGCCCACCATGCCGGCGAGCGTGACACGGCGCACGCCGCGCCGGACGCAGCGCTTCAGCGCGTGGCCCGTGAACTCGCCCATCTCGACGTAGGCCAGCTCAGGGAGGTCGAGCAGCGCCCGGGCGAACTTCTCGCTGCGGCTGCCCGTGCTTAGCACCACGTGCGTCACGCCGTTCGCCGCCGCCACGTCCACCGCCTGTTCCACGCTCGCGCGCCAGGCGGCCGTGGAGTAGGGGATCACCAGACCCGAGGTGCCGAGGATCGAGAGGCCGCCGACGATGCCCAGGCGGCCGTTCAGCGTGCGCCGCGCCAACTCCTCGCCGCGGGGCATGCTGATCTCGACTCGCAGGCCGTGGCCGTTCAGCCGGTCGCCCGCGGCCGCCGCGACGTGCTCCGTGATCATGCGACGGGGCACGGGGTTGATGGCCGGCCCGCCGACAGCCAGGCCGAGGCCGGGGCGCGTGACCGTGCCCACGCCGACGCCGCCCGCCAACTCTAGGCCCGGCTCGTCGCGCACCGTGACGCGCGCGACCACCTCGGCTAGATGAGTGACGTCGGGATCATCCCCGGCATCCTTGATCACGGCGCACTCCGCGGCCGCTGTGCCGATGCAGCAGCGCTCGAGCCGGAACGTGGCGTCCGTGCCTGCCGGCAGGTGAATCGTCACCTCTCCGATAGGCTGCTGGGTGAGCAGCGCGCGTGTCGCCGCCGTCGCCGCCGCGGTCGCGCACGACCCGGTGGTGTAGCCGCGGCGCAGCTTGCGACGCCGTACCGGCGTGAGGATCGCGTCGTCATCCATCAAGGTTGGTCAGCCACCTGTCGTCAGCGCTCAGTCTCTCCATTGTACGCAGCGGCGCCGGCCTACCTAACCCCCCAGGCCCCCCTTCCCTACCAGGGAAGGGGGGGAGGGACGGACTCCTCCCCCCGGCCCCCGCCCCCCAATAATGGGGGGAGAGGACACGCCCCCCGGCCCCAATGCTGTGGGCGCGAGCAGGGCGAACGCCGCGGCCGGCTTCGGTATCACTCCTCGGCGAGGGCGAGCTGGGCCAGGGCGTTCAGCGCGGCGGCGGCGAGCGCGGCGCCGCCGCGGGTGCCGCTGACGGTCACCTGAGGGATCGCGCGGCGCAGCAGCTCGTCCTTCGACTCCGCCGCCGCCACAAAGCCTACGGGCGTGCCCACGACGACGGCCGGTGGGGGGGAGCCCGCGTCAACCAAATCCAGAAGGGCCAGCAGGGCAGTGGGCGCGGTGCCGATCGCCACGACGCCGCCCGCCCACTCGCCTGCCAGCAACGCTAGCCCCGCGGCGGAGCGGGTGATGCCGCCGGCACGGGCGCGCTCGGCCGCGCCCGGCGCCGCGATCGCTACCTGCACGGGGCAGCCGAGCCGCGCGAGCGGCCCTTGCTCCACCGCCACCGCGAGCATCCGCACGTCCACGACGACCGGCCGCGCGGCGCGCAGGGCGCTCAGCGCGGCGGGCACGGCGCCCGGGCTGATGCGGATCGCGCCCACGAGCGTGAGGTCGCCCACCGCGTAGATCATGCGCGTTGCCACCGCACGCTCAGCCGGGTCGGCAGGCAGGCGGTCCCCCAGCCGCGCCTCGACCAGCGCCAGGCTGCGCGCCTCGATCTCGGCCGGTGGGAGGCCGTAGCGCGCCAGCAGCGTGCTCATGGCCGTCACGCCGCCCGCCGCGCCCGCCAGGCGGCGCAGGCGTCGGCTAGCCGCGCCGCGAGCCACGGCGCGCAGGCGAGATGCAGGTGCAGGTACGACGCGAGCAGCGCGCCGCTCGCATGGCCCTCGGTCGCTGGCTCGCGTCTGCTGACCGCGTACGCGGGTTGCGCGGGCGCGGCGGGCAGAATGCGCGAGTAGTGGAACTCGTGCGCGCGCACCTGCTCGCCCTGGCGCAGGAGGAGCGAGTCGGCGGCGGCAGTCGCCTCGCGGTAGCCGAGCGTCAGGCGCGCATCCCGTAGGGAGACCTCGGCGGGCACCAGCCCGGCCAGGCGGTGGCGCGTGCCCTGTGCGTCTACCAGCGTGCGCGCGAGATACATCAAGCCGCCGCACTCGGCGTAGAGCGGCAGGCCGCGGCGCGCGGCCGACCGGAGCTGACGCAGGAGCGGCCGGTTGGCAGCCAGGTCGGCGGCGAACAGCTCGGGGAAGCCGCCGCCAAGGAGGACGCCGTCCGTGTCGCGCGGCAGGGCGCCGTCGGCGAGCGGGCTGAACTCGGCTAGCTCCAGACCGTGCCCAGCCAGTAGGTCGAGCGCGTCGGCGTAGTAGAAGCCAAAGGCGCGGTCGCGGGCCACGGCCAGGCGCGCGCGGGGCGGGAGTGGTCTGGGCGGGAAGGGTGAGTCCATGGCCGCAGGGGCGGGCAGCGCGGTCTCGCAGCGGGCGAGCAGCCCGTCGAGGTTCACCCCGCGCGCGATCGCGGCGGCCGCGCGCCCGAAATACTCACCGCCGGTGGGATTCTCGAAGCGCGGCACGAGCCCCAGATAGCGCTCGGGCACGGCCAGCCCCCCCTCGCGCGCCAGCGCGCCGAGCACGGGCAGGCCGGTGGCGGCCTCGATCGCTTCCACCGCGGCAGCGCGGTGGCGCTCGCTGCCCACGCGGTTCAGGATGACGCCGACCAGGCGCACGTCCGGATCAAGCAGCCGGAAGCCGAGCACGGTCGCGGCCGCGCTGCGGGCCTGGCGGCTCACGTCCACGACGAGCACGACCGGCAGGTCGAGCAGCTTCGCTACCTCCGCGGTGCTGGCCTGCTCGCCGGCGCCGTGGCGGCCGTCGTAGAGGCCCATGACGCCCTCGACGATGGCCACGTCGGCGTCGGCGGCCGCGCGGGCGAAGAGGGCGCGCAGCGTGCGGGCGGGCAGCAGCCAGCTATCGAGGTTGCGCGAGGGGCGACCGGTCACCTGCGTGTGGTAGCTGGGGTCAATGTAGTCGGGGCCGACCTTGAAGCCCTGGACGCGCCGGCCGCGCGCCGTGAGTGCAGCCATGAGCCCCGTAGCGATCGTGGTCTTGCCCACGCCACTCGCCACGCCGGCGACGACGACCGCCTTCACCGCGCGCCTCCCGCCGGGGCCAATGGCTGGGCGCCAGCCACGTCAGGCCGGGAAGCCGCGTCTTCCGGCGAGAACCCCTCGCCCGCCGCCCCCTGCACTAGCTCGGGCCAGGCGTCGCGCGCACGGTCCAATGTGGCGGCTACCAGGCGCGGGTCAGGGCCGAAGTGCGCGGCCACCGCCACCTGGGCCTGTGGATAGAACAGCCGGGCCGCCTCGACCTGGACCGCGATGCGGCGGACCAGCAGGCCCGTGTTCACGAAGTAGGGCGCGACGACGATGCGCCGGGCGCCAAGGGCGACGCAGCGGCGCAGGCCGGCGGGCACACAGGGCGGCGCGAGGCTCACGAAGCAGACCTCGGCCGCCGCGTATGGCCCTCGCTCCTGAAACAGCCGGGCCGTGGCGTAGAGATCGGCGTTGGCGCGCGGGCTGGTGCTGCCCCGGCCGACGAGCAGGACGGTCGCGGCGGGGTCGGCGCCGAGCGGCGTGGCGGCGCAGCGCTCGGCGAGGATCTCCAGCAGGGCGGGATGGCCGCTCAACGGCTGCGCCAGCCGAATCTCGGCGTGCGGATACAGCGCTTGCGCCGCGGCGGCCTGGAACGGCATATCCGCCGTGGCGTGACCGCCGAAGTGCAGCAGGACGGGCAGCGCGAGGATGCGCCGCGCGCCGCGCGCCACGCAGCGCGCGAACGCCTCCGGTATGGCGGGCGCGACCGGGCCGGCAAACTCCAGTACGCCCGCCTCGACCGGCAGCGCGGGCAGGGCGGTGCGCACCGCGTCGGCGACGGCCAGGAACTCGGCGGCGCCCTCGGGGTCGCGGCTGCCGTGGCCGAGCAGCACCACCGCCGCGTCAGTTGACGCGGGCGGCTGGTACGGCGCGGACCGCTCGACCGTCATGCGCGCGCCTCCCGCACGGCGCCCGCGAGCTTCGCGGCGTCTAGCTCCTCCAGGCGCAGGTAGCGCGCGCCGAGCGCCGCGGCCGTCTCGACCGCCAGGCCGAGCTGCAGCGGGCCGGACTCGCTGTCGATGACCACGGCCGCGATCTGCCGGCGCTGCAGCTCCGCGCCGAGCGCCTGCACCTCGGCCAGACAGTCGCGCTGCGAGGCGACGAGCGGCACGTTGGCGCGGCAGTCGGACACCAGCACGAGGAGCGGCAGCGTGCCGGGGTGGCTGCGGCGGTGGCGCTCGACCGTCTGGCGAGCAAGGTCAAGGCCGTGGGCCAGCGGCGTGCGGCCACCCGTGGGAAGCTCGCGCAGGCGCGTCTCCGCGAGGTCCACGCTGCTCGTCGGCGGCAGCAGCAGATCGGCGCCGCGGCCGCGGAAGGCGATGAGCCCCACCTGGTCGCGCTTGCGGTAGGCGTCGAGCAGGAGCGCCAGCACCGCGCCCTTCGCGGCGGCCATGCGGTCGCGCGCCGCCATCGAGCCCGAGGCGTCCACCACGAACAGGATGAGGTTGTTGAGCCGCGTCTCGCGCACCTTCTGGCGCAGGTCGCGCGGCTCGAGCAGGAGCGCCGGGGAAGCGCCTGGGTGCGCGGCGCGGCGGGCGCGCTGGTGCGGCGCGGCAGCCCGCAGCGTGGCGTCGAGTGCCCAGTCGCGCGGGCGCGGCTCGCGGGGCACGAGGCTGCGCACGTAAGGCCCGACGGGCGCGACCGGCGCGTGGCCGGGCAGCACGACGGCCTTCGAGCGCCGGCCGCGCGGCGCGGTGGCGCGGCGGGGCGTGGGCGCGGCGACATTCGGCGGCCGCGGCGGCGGCGCCGGGGCGAACACCTGGTCGCGGGGCTGGCCGCCGCGGCTCTCGCCCTCGGCGCCCTCTTCCAGCCGCGGCTCGTCATCCGGCCCGCCACTGTCGGCACCGTCCGGCGTGCGCTCCAGGTACTCCTGGATGCGCTCGTCCAGGCGCTCGCGGTCCAGGGCGGGCTGCTCGAAGGGCTGGCGGCGGCGCCGGTGGAGGAGCGCGAGCTCGGCGGCGTCGCGCACGTCGCCCTCGGTCACGAGCCGCCGGCCGGCGTAGGCCGCGAGCGTGAGGGCCGTCTTGTACATCACGATATCGGCGCGCAGGCCGTCCACCTCGAAGTCGCAGCAGAGCTGGGTGATGAGGCCGAGCATCCGATCATCGAGGCGCACCTCGGGCAGGAGCGCGCGCGCGGCCAGGATGCGTGCGCGCTCGGCCGCCTCAGCGGCCTCCCATTGTGCGGCGAAGGCCAGTGGGTCGCTCTCGAAGGCGATGCGGCGGCGCACGACCTCCGCGCGGTCGGCCGGCGTGCGCAGGCCCTCGACCTCGACCGCCAGGGCGAAGCGGTCCAGGAGCTGCGGCCTCAGGTCGCCCTCCTCGGGATTCATCGTTCCGACGAGGATGAACTGCGCCGGGTGCTGGACGGAGACGCCTTCGCGCTCGACGTAATTCACGCCCATCGCCGCGGCGTCGAGCAGCACGTCCACCAGGTGGTCGTTCAGCAGGTTCACCTCGTCCACGTACAGGATGCCGCGATTGGCCGCCGCCAGCAGCCCCGGCTCGAAATGCCGCTCGCCCTGCTTGATGGCGCGCTCCAGGTCGAGCGTGCCCACCACGCGGTCCTCCGTGGCGCCCACGGGCAGCTCCACGAGCGGCACGCGGCGGGCGGGTGGAAATGTGCCCTCACCCCCGGCCCCTCTCCCAGGGGGAGAGGGGAGTCTGGCCCCCTCTCCCCCTGGGAGAGGGCGGGGGGTGAGGGCCTGGCAGGCGTCGCACCAGGTGTCGGGGGCGCGCGGATCGCAGGCGAACGGGCAGCCGGGCATGACTTCGATCTCGGGCAGGAGGTTGGCAAGCGCGCGGACGGCGGTGGACTTCGCGGTGCCCTTCTCGCCGCGGATAAGCACGCCGCCGATGCGCGGGTTGATCGTGTTGAGCACGAGCGCCCGCTTCATGCGCTCCTGGCCGACGAGCGCGGTGAACGGGAAGACCGGGCGGCGGTCGCCGCGCGGGGCGGCGTGGCCTGGGGCCGGCGACGGATGGCTCATGAGGTGCCCCGTTCTTCGAGCTGGCCTTCCAGCTCCAGGTAGATGGCGCGCAGCCGCGCCTCGGTGCCCGCCTCGGGCGCCGCCCAGAGGCCGCGGTCCACGGCCTCCAGCAGGCGCTCCACGATTGCGCGCAGCGCCCAGGGGTTCTTCTCCTCCAGGAAGCGGCGCAGCGCCTGGTCGAACACGTAGGCCTCGGTGACGCGCTGGTACATCCAGTCCTCGATCACCTGGGCGGTTGCGTCGTAGCCGAAGAGGTAGTCCACGGTGGCGGCCAGCTCGAAGGCGCCCTTGTAGCCGTGCCGCTGGATGCTGGCGAGCCAGCGCGGATTCACGACGCGCGAGCGGAACACGCGCCGCGCCTCGTCGGCCAGGTCGCGCACGCGCGGGCGCCGCGGGTCGGCGCTGTCGCCGAAGAACTGGCGCGGGTTGCGCCCCGTGAGCGCGCGCACGGTGGCGATCATGCCGCCGTGGTACTGCAGGTAGTCGTCGCTGTCGAAGATATCGTGCTCGCGGTTGTCCTGGTTCTTCGCCGCGACGGCGATCTGGGCGAAGCGCTGACCGAACTCGCCGGGCGCTGCCTCGCCGTAGACCGCGCGCGTGTAGGCGTAGCCGCCCCAGGCGGTGTAGACCGCCGCTAGGTCCTGGTCGGTCTGCCAGTTGCGCGCCTCCAGGAGCGGCAGGATGCCGGCGCCGTAGGTGCCCGGCTTCGAGCCGAACACGCGGTAGAGCGCGCGCTGCTCCGCCTGGGCCGGGGCGAGGCCGGCGGCCAGCCCCGCCGCGCGGTCGGCGCGGAAGTGCGCGGCGACGAAGTTGGCGTCTGGCGGCTCGTCGAGCCGCGCCACCCGCTCGAACGCCTGGTCGAGCAGGTGGACGAGGTTCGGGAAGGCGTCGCGGAAGAAGCCGCTGATCCGCACCGTCACGTCCACGCGCGGCCGGCCCAGCTCGGCGAGCGGGATGGTCTCCAGCCCGCGCACGCGCCGGCTCTCGGCCTGCCACACGGGCCGCACGCCGAGGAGATACAGGATCTCGGCCACGTCCTCGCCGTGCGTGCGCATCGCCGACGTGCCCCACACCACAATGCCGACCGACTCGGGATACCGCCCCTCCTCGGCCAGGTACTTGTCGAGCAGCGCGCGGCCGAGGCCCTGGCCCACCTCCCAGGCCGCGGGCGAGGGGATGGTGTTCGGGTCCACCGAGTAGAAGTTGCGGCCCGTGGGCAGCACGTTGGCCATGCCGCGCGTGGGCGCACCGCTCGGGCCGGCGGGCACGTACTCGCCGCGCAGGCCGCGGAGCAGGTTGCCCAGCTCGTCGGATGTGCGCCGCAGGTCGGGCACCAGGCGCTCGGCCGTGTAGCGCAGCACGTCTGCCACCTCGCGGCCGTCGCGCGGGAACGTCTCGGCGACGATAGCGTCCACCGCGTGGGGGGCGAAGTCGGCGGCGCTCAGCCGCGCGAGGAGCTGGCGGCCCAGCGCCTCCAGCGCCTCCAGCGCGTCGCCCTGGCTGCGCAGCGGCGTGGTCACGGCCTCCGCCAACAGCCGCGGCGCGGGCGCGGCGAGCGGCGCTCCCAGGTCGGCGAGGAGCGCGGCGTAGTCCAGGCCGAGCGCGCGGGCGAGCGCGGCGCGCAGGCTGGGCGCGTCGTAGTTGTCCAAGCGGGTGAGCGCCAGCAGCAGGTTCAGGAGCTGCTCGCCCTCCGGCGCCTGCCCGAGAACGTGCAGGCCGTCGCGAATCTGCGCGTCCTTCAGCTCGCAGATGTAGCCGTCCATGTGCAGCAGGAAGGCATCGAAGTCGTCGGGACGCTCGGCCGCGCCTAGGTCCTCGTGCAAGCGGGCGGCGAGCACGGTCTGCCAGATTTGCTCCTGGATAAGCGGCAGCTTCTTCGGGTCGAGCGTCTGCACCTGGTAGTACTCGTCCATGAGCTGCTCGAGCTTGGTGATCTCGTCATAACTCTCGGCGCGCATCATGGCCGGCACGAGGTGGTCGACGATCGTGGCGTGAGCGCGGCGCTTGGCCTGCGCGCCCTCGCCCGGGTTGTTCACGATGAACGGGTAGAAGTGTGGCAGGTCGCCGAGCGCGACCTCGGGGTAGCACGCCGCCGACAGCCCCACCGCCTTGCCAGGCAGCCACTCCAGCGTGCCGTGCTTGCCGATGTGGACGACGGCGTGGGCGCCCCACACGTCGCGCAGCCAGCGGTAGTAGGCCAGGTAGTGGTGCGTCGGGGGCAGGTCGGGGTTGTGGTAGATGGCGATGGGGTTATCGCCGAAGCCGCGCGGCGGCTGGATGCCGACGAACACGTTGCCCAGCTCGAGACCCGGCATCATGAGCGCGCCGTCGTAGGCGTAGACCGTGCCGGGCGGCTCGCCCCACGCCTCGGCCAGGCCGGCCTGGACGGACGAGGGGTAGGCCGCGTGCCAGGCGGCGTACTGCTCGGCCGGGACGTGGCCGGGCGCGGCGGCGACCTGGGCGGCAGTCAGGAACTCGCGGTCGTAGGTGCAGCGATCAATGAGCGTGTGGATGAGCGCGTCGCCCGACTCGGGCACGTTCTCCACGCGGTAGCCGTCGGCGGCCAGCGCGTGGAGAACGTGGATCACGGAGGCCGGCGTGTCGAGGCCGACGGCGTTGCCCAGGCGTGCGTTGCGCGAAGGGTAATTCGCCAGGATAATGGCCACGCGCTTCTCGGCGTTCGGCACGTGTCGCAGCCGCGCCCAGCGGATCGCCAGGCGCACCAGGTAGTCCACCCGGTCGGGCGCCGGGACGTAGCGCTGCACCGGGCCGCCCAGCACGGCGAACGGGCCGTTGGCGGCGCCCGAGGCGCCGGGATCGTCGGCGGTCTCCTTGAAGCTGATGGGCACGGTGACGATGCGGCCGTCGAATTCCGGCATCGCGACGTTCATCGCCGTATCAATCGGGCTCAGGCCGCCGGCCGCGGCCTGCCAGGCGGCGCGCGGGCTTGTCGCCACGACGGCTTGCAGCACCGGCACGTTCAGCCGCTCCAGGAAGTCCACCGACCAGCCGGTGGCCAGGCTGGGACCCTGCACGGCGATCTTCCCCATCGAGAAGCTCAGCGTGTTGACTACGACATCCACGCGAGGCTTGCCCACCGCGTCGAGCAGGAAGCGGCGGAAGACGCGCGGCGCGCCGGCCGCCTCGGCCGTCTCGTCCTTCAGGCTGTAGCAATAGATGGGCAAGACGTTGGCGCCCTGGGCCTCGGCGGCGCGCACCAGCGCGTCCACGAAGGCCAGGTTGCCGCTCATCCAGTGGGCGCGGTAGAAGAGCAGCCCAAGCGTGGGGCGGTCGGGGCGTACGCGGGCGGCCAAGTAGTCGGCCAGCTCGACGCCGTCCGGCTCGTCAGGGTGGTACAGCCCCTCCCAGGGCAGCTCGCGTGGCGGCTCGTAGGCGCTCGGGACGCCGAGCAGCCGGTCGGCCAGGTAGCCGAGCAGGTTGCGCAGGTTCGCCACGCCGCCGTGCAGCAGGTAGGTGAAGACTGTGTGTACCACGTCGGCTGGGGCGGTGCAGGCGGCGGCGAGGTCCACGTCGGGCTGCTGGTCGCCCGGGCAGGCGATGAGCGGGACGCCGGCCGCGCGGCAGCGCGCTTCGAGCGCCGCGAAGCCCGGCTCGAAGGCGCGCTTGCCGCCGAGCAGGCGCACGACGACGACGCGCGCCGCGGCGGCCGTGTCGAGGAACGTCGCGAGCGCCGCCGGGTCGCCCAGCGCGGCCGGGTTCGCGGCGCGCACGGCCGGAAAGCCCGCGGGCAGGCTGCGCGCCGCGTGGCTCAGCGCCAGGATCTCCGTGTCGGCGGTGGTCAGGAAGACGATCACGGGCGCGCTCCCCGCGCCGCGCCGCGCGACTCGCTGCTGCGACGCCTGACCTCACAGCGGTTGGCGCAACGATCGACGGGAGCGGCGCCGGCCGGGCGGCGGGGGACGAGCCCCCGCCCTACCTGTCCGACTGGCTGAATGCCCGCGAAAACCGCTGTAGACAAGCTAGAACTCCACGCCCTTCTGGGCCTTGATGCCCTGGTCCTTGTACGGGTGCTTGATCGGCTGGATCTCGGAGACGAGGTCGGCGGCGGCCACCAGCTCCGGCGGGGCGTTGCGGCCCGTGAGGACGAGGTGCATCATTGGCGGCTTCTCGGCGATAAGCGCCAGCACCTCGTCCACGCTGACGAAGCCGGCGTGGACCGTCGCCATGATCTCGTCGAGGATCACCACGTCGTGCTCGCCCGCCTGGACGGTCTCCCGCGCGCGCGCCCAGCCGGCGCGGGCGCGCGCCTCGTGCTCGTCCATGGGGATGCGCTCGTCGCGCAACCCCTCCAGCGTGAAGCCGTGGCCGACCCGCTCCAACTCGAAGTAGGGCGCGAGCAGCGGCAGCGAGCGCTGCTCGCCCGTCTTCCAGACGCCCTTGATGAACTGGATCATCCGCACGCGCATACGGTTGCCGGCCGCGCGCACCCCCAGGCCAATGGCCGCCGTCGTCTTGCCCTTGCCATTGCCCGTATTGATGATGACGAGGCCCTTGCGCTTGCGGGGCGCGGGCCGCGGCCGCAGTGCGGGCGCCGTGGCGGCGCTCGTGCGCGCCGGCGTCGGCGCGTCGGCAGCGCTCATCTTCTCCCTCCTACCGGCAGGCGGCACAGCGCGAACAGGCGCGCCAGGTCCACGTGCGCCGCGACGGCGTCCGCCAGGCGATCATACGGATCGGCGTGGGGCGCGCCGTTCCGTAGCACGATACCACGCCGCCGCGCCAGCGCCCCGACGAGCCGTCGCCGGATGGCGTCGTTGTGGAAGAGCCCGTGGACGTACGTGCCGGCGACCAGCCCGTCGGGCGACACGGCGCCGTCGGGGGTGAGACCTAACCCCCCCGGCCCCCCTTCCCTATCAGGGAAGGGGGGGGGCAGCCGGCCGGCCGCGCTCGCTCCCCCTTCCCGCAACGGGAGGGGGGCTGGGGGGGTAGGTCCGACTCGCGCGAACGGCGGCGCGGCGACGGTGGTGCGGCCCAGGTGAATCTCGTAGCCGGAGAGCGACAGGCCGGCGAGGCAGCCGAAGACGCCGGTTTCGACGGCGACCTCGCCACACACCTGGCGTGTGGACTTGTCGGCGACGAACACGGTACGCGCGGGCAGCAGGCCGAGTCCCGCGCGCTCGCCCGGCTCACCCTCGACGCCGTCGGGGTCCGCTAGGCTGGTGCCGAGCATCTGGAAGCCGCCGCAGATGCCGAGGATCGGCACGCCGGCGGCGTGGAGCCGCAGCAGCGCCGCGCCCAGCCCGCTCGCGCGCAGCCACGCGAGGTCCGCGAGCGTGCTCTTGCTGCCGGGCAGGATTACGAGGTCGGGCACGCCCAGGTCGGCGGGCGCGCGGACATACTGCAGGCGCACGCCCGGCTCTGCCTCCAGCGGGCCGAAGTCGTCAAAGTTGGCGATGCGCGGGAAGCAGATCACGGCCACCTGGACGCGCGGGCCGTCGCCGGCCGCCGAGGCACCGTCTCCGCGCCCCGCCGCGCCCCGCCGGCCTTCGCTAGCAGAGCGACCATCGAGGCTCAGCGAGTCCTCGGCGGGCAGGCGCAGGTCGTGGAGGTACGGCACGACGCCGAGCACGGGACAGCCGGTGCGCTCCTCCAGAAAGCGGAGGCCGGGGGTCAGCAGCGCCGGATCGCCGCGGAAGCGGTTGATGAGCAGGCCCGCCACGCGCGCGCGATCGGCCGGCTCCAGCAGCTCAAGCGTGCCGACGAGCGCGGCGAACACGCCGCCGCGGTCAATGTCGGCGGCGAGGAGCACCGGCGCGTCGGCCAGCCGGGCGACGGCCATGTTGACGAGGTCGCCATCGCGGAGGTTGATCTCGGCCGGGCTGCCGGCGCCCTCGATCACGACGACATCGTGGCTCGCGCGCAGGCGCGCCAGGCTCTCCGCGACCACCTGGAGCAGCTCGGGCTTACGGACGTGATACTCGCGGGCGGTGAGACGCTGCCAGACGCGGCCGCGCACGACGACCTGCGAGCGCGCGTCGCCCTCCGGCTTGAGCAGGATAGGGTTCATGTCCACCGATGGCGCGACGCCGGCGGCCTCGGCCTGCGCGGCCTGGGCGCGGCCGATTTCGCCGCCGTCGGCGCACACCGCGGCGTTGTTGGACATGTTCTGCGCCTTGAACGGGGCGACGCGTAGGCCCTGGCGGCGCAGGAGGCGACAGAGCGCTGCCACGAGCGCGCTCTTGCCGACGCCCGAGGCGGTGCCCTGCACCATGAGCGTCGCCGCCTGCGTCGGGCGGGAGGCGTGCGTATCGGCCCCCATCATGGCCGTGCCCCCACGGCTGCCTCGGCCGTCGCCAGCGCGCGGCGCAGCGCGGCCAGCAGCGCGTCGCACTCGGCGAGCGGGCGCGCCGCGAGCCGCAGGTGGGTGGGCAGGCCGAAGGAGGTGCAGTCGCGCACGTAGATGCCTTCCGCGCGCAGGGCCGCCGCGACGCTGGGCGCGTCCGGGACCGCTACCAGGAAGAAGTTGGCGGCCGAGGGCAGGACAGCGAGGCCGAGCGCGCGCAGGCCGGCCGCCAGGTATGCGCTGGCCTCGCGGGCGAGCGCCCGGCCGCGCGCGACGTGCTGTTCTGCGTCGAGGGCGGCCAGCCCGGCGGCCTGGGCGGCCGCGTTCACCGACCACGGTGGCTGCGCCCACTGCATAGCCTGCATGACGGCCCGCGCGCCGAGCGCGTACCCGAGCCGCAGGCCGGCGAGCGCATGGTCCTTGGTCATGGAGCGCACGACTACTAGCCGCTCGTCGTCCAGCAGCGGCCGGATGTCCCAACGTTCGTCCGTGAACGGCACGTAGGCCTCGTCCACGACCAGCAGGCCCGCCGTAGCGGCTAGCAGCGCCTCGACCGATTCACGGCCGAGATAGATGCCGGTCGGGTTGTTCGGGTTGCAGAGAACCGTGAGCGCCGGTCGAAGGCGCTCGGCAAGCCCACAAACTGCCGGGACGTCGACGTGGAAGCTGTCGGCGGCTGCCGCGCGATACTCGACGACCTGGGCGCCCATCAGGCGCGCGGCGCGAGCGTACTCCGCGAACGTCGGGCCGACGACGACCACGCGCTGTCCACGCTCCAGGGAGGCGAGCGCGAGCAGCCAGATTAGCTCGACCGAGCCGTTCCCGACGACGACCCGCTCGGGCGGCAGGCCCAGGCGCCCCGCGAGCGCGGCGCGCAGCGTGGCCGCCTGCGGCTCGGGATAGCGTTCGAACGCGGCGGCGCGCGCCGCGGCCACCACGCTCGGCGCCGGACCGAGCGGGTTGGTGCTCGCGCTGAAGTCGAGCACGGGGCCGGCGCTCGGCGGCGCGCTCCCGTGGAGCGCCGGCGCGAGCGCGCGCAGCTCAGGCCGCGGCTGCATCGCGCCCCCAGGCCAGCGCCCAGGCAAGGTACGCGGCCAGGCCGAGCGCCGCCGCGAGCCGCGCCAGACCGACGGCGGCCGGGATCGCGGCGGCGCTCGGGGGCGGCCCGTCGCCGAGCGTGTAGTGTTCCAGCTTGTCCAGGCGCACTCGCAGGGCGCCGGCCATGGCGCTCATGGGCCAGCCGGCGTTCGGGCTGGCCGTGCGCCCGCGGTGCCGCCACATCACGCGCCAGGCGCCGCGCGCGTCGGCGTCCCGTAGCGCGGCTGCGGCGACGAGCAGGACAGCGC
>Ga0070741_10000992_pt1 | contig 92498 bp, 103 predicted proteins | sample Coa_R1_4_FD_66440 | JGI IMG/M metagenome (GOLD analysis project Ga0070741, IMG submission 66440) | Surface soil microbial communities from Centralia Pennsylvania, which are recovering from an underground coalmine fire - Coalmine... | ecosystem: Environmental > Terrestrial > Soil > Unclassified...
TTCCTTGCGGCCATAGTCGAATATCGTAGGCGCGCTTGAAGGCTCGGCCGGAGGACCACGGCGAGAGATTCGGCGATCCAGGTGGCCGAGATGCGGGTGAAACGACGAGCAGCACAGCGACCGCACTGTCGTGCGTGAGCGAGCAGCACAGGAGTTGAACCCGCAGATCGGCCGCATGGGCGCCGAAGATCCGTCGTGAACACCTCCGGCCGAGCCTTTGGTCGGGCCGCCCGTGACGTGCTCGCGAGGCCTGCGCTCTACTGGGGCCTCGCCGCGGTCTTCGCGCTGCGCGTCGTCGTGCTGTCGATCGTCAACCACGACCGGCCCGACGCCGAAGGGATGTGGGAGGGGGCGCGCGCGTACCTCACGAACCCCGCGCACATGTACGACGACGCCGCTCGCTACCTCGCGATCAGCCACGTGATCGCGCCGCCGGGCACGCTGGCCGCGTTCGTCAGCCCGCCGCCGGTCGCGCTCCTCGCGGTGCCCGTGGCGCTGCTTCCGCGCGACGTCGGCGTCCAGGCCTGGACGGTCATCGACGCGCTCGCGCTGGTCGGGGGACTCTTCGTGCTCTACCGGATCGCCTGCAGGCGCAACACCGTCGCGGCGCCGGTCTTCTGGTTGATCGCTGCGTACTTCCCCCCGGCGTACGCCGACATCAGCGCGGGACAGCGTGGGGGCATCGCGCTGCTCGGCGCGATGGCCTCGATCGCGTACGAGCCCGCGCGGCCCGTGCTCGCCGGCGCGCTCGGCGGCCTCGTCTCGGCGCTGAAGTACTACCCGGCCGCGATGATCATCGGCCCGCGTCCCGCGCACCGCGTCACCTACGCGGTCGCCCTCGGCGCCACGCTGGTCGTGGTCACCGCGCTCACCTTTGTGCCGCTAGGCGCCGGCGGCGCCTCCTTCTACTTCCAGCACGTCCTGCTCGCGTCGCTCGGCTCGCACAACGCCGACTGCAGCTACGACTCGGTCCGGACGCTGTTCGACCGCGTTGTCGGAGGCGACGCATGGCTCGTGCCGAAGGATGGCGGCGGCGTGACCGCGGTGCGGCTCCCGTGGTCGTTCCCCGGCGTCGCGACGGTGCTCGGTTACGGCAGCGCGCTCGCCTTCGTCGCGGCTGCGGTGTGGGCCGCGTGGCACAGCGGCTGGAACGTCCCGTACGGCATGGCTCTCGGCTTCTCGCTCGGCGCGCTCGTACCCAACGAGGTGTGGCCGTACCAGTGGCTGCCGGTCCTGCCCCTCGCCCTGCTCGTCGCCGTGAGGGCGATCGAACACAGGCACGTGGTCACCCTCGTCGTCATGGCCGTGCTCATGCTCGGCTTCTACAGGGCTCCGTGCGACCTGCCGTTTCCGAACCTCTGGACGGTCGCGGCGGTCGGATTGTTCGTTTTGGGCGTGTGGGAAAATCGCCTTTTCCGCTCATCCACGCAGGGGGTCCGCAATGGCGCTCAACTCTGAGGTCAGCTTCACGTGGGTCGGCCACGGCACCTGGAAGGTGCGGTCGGCGAAATGGAAGGAGATCATCGTCGACCCCTGGGTGATGAACAACCCCGCCGCGCCGGCCGCCTTGAAGAAGGTCGAGCGCTGCGACGTGATGCTGGTCAGCCACGGCCACGGCGACCACATCGGTGACGCGGTCGAGATCGCCAAGGCGACCAAGCCGAAGATCGTGACCGTCGTCGAGCTCGGCGTCTGGCTCGGCTCGAAGGGCATCCCGGACGACTCGATCATCGGCGCCAACAAGGGCGGCACGATCGAGGTCGAGGGGATCAAGGTCACCCTCGTCCACGCCGAGCACTCCTGCGGCATCCAGGACGGCGACCAGATGATCTACGGCGGCGAGCCGGTTGGTTTCGTGGTCGAGTTCGAGAACGGGTTCACGGTCTACTTCGCCTGCGACACCGACGTGTTCGGCGACATGGCGCTGATCGGCGAGCTGCACAAGCCCGACGTGGCCGTGCTGCCGATCGGCGGCTTCTACACGATGGATCCGCACCGGGCCGCCAAGGCGGTCTCCCTGCTGGGCGTCAAGACGGTGCTGCCCATGCACTTCGGCACCTTCCCGATCCTCTCCGGGCGCCCTGACCAGCTCCAGGAGCTCGTGGGCAACAGCGTCAAGGTTCTCGACCTTAAGCCGGGTGACACCGTTTAACTAACCGTCAGAATTCCGTCCCGGAATGAGAGACATCATCGGCGCCCCGGCCTCGTGGCTTGCGCGCGCCATCAGGGACGGTCGCCTGTCGTCTGAGGAGGTGGTCCGGGCGCACCTGCAGCACATCGAGCAGGTCAACCCGCGGCTCAACGCGATGGTGTGGGTCCAGAACGAGACCGCGATCCGGCAGGCCCGGGCGGCGGACAAGAAGCTCGAGAAGCGCGGTTTCAAGCCGCCTCCGCTGCACGGCGTCCCGTTCACCGCCAAGGACATCTTCGAGACCGCAGGCGTCGCCACGAGCACCGGCCTCAGCAAGCTCGACAGCAAGGTGCCGGACAAGGACGCCACAGTCATCGCGCGCATGCGCTCGGCCGGCGCGATCCTGCTCGGCAAGTCGAACGTGCCCCCGGGCAGCACCGGCGGCGAGAGCCTGAACGCGCTCGCGGGCGGCACGCGCAATCCGTATGACCTGACACGCTCGCCGGGCGCGTCGAGCAGCGGCGAGGCGGCGATCATCGCGGCGGCGGGCTCTCCGATCGGCATCGGCAGCGACTCCGGCGGGAGCATGCGCGTGCCCGCCCACTACTGCGGCGTCGCCGCGCTCAAGCCGACGACCGGCTGGATCCCGAGCACCGGTGCCTACGGCCTCACCGGCGGGCTGCTCGACCCCAGGAGCCAGGTCGGTCCGATGGCGCGCTACGTCAATGACCTCGCGGTTGTGATGCCGATCCTCTGCGGGCCCGACGGCATCGACTCCAACGTCGTCCCGATGCCGCCGCGCCGGCGCCGCCCGAAGCTGCGCGGCCTGAAGGTGGCGTTCTACACCGACGACGGCATCTCGACGCCGAGCAAGGCCACCATCGAGGCGGTCAAGGCGGCGGTGAAGGCGCTGCAGGACGCCGGCTGCCGGATCACCGAGGAGCGCCCCGACGGCCTCGCGCAGGCCAACGAGGTCGCGAGCGGGTACTGGGAGCGCGTGCACATGACGCACGAAAGCCTCATCCGCGAATGGGACCAGTTCCGCACGACGCTGCTCGGGTTCATGCAGAAGGTCGACCTCGTCGTCACGCCGGTCGCGGCCGACGCCGCGCCGCCCTACCGCGGCAAGGAGCCGGTGGACGACCAGTTCAGCTACACCGTTCCGTACAGCCTCGGCGGCAACCCGGCGGTCGTCGTGCGCGCCGGCTCGTCGCCCGAGGGCCTGCCCATCGGCGTCCAGGTCGTCGCGCGCAGCTGGCGGGACTACGCGGCGCTCGCGGCGGCGCAGTGGATCGAAAAACAGCTGGGCGGCTGGAGGCCTGCTAGCCTCGGAGCGTGAGCTTCCGCTACTCGCGTTGGGACGGCTCCCAGCGCGTGGACGACCTCGACGCGGGCGACGTGCTCGACGCGCTGTCGGACGACCTGATGAACTACGGCGACCTGAACGCCGCGCTGCAGCGGCTGCTGCGGTGGGGCTCGCCGAACATGCAGGGACTCGAGCAGCTTCTCAAGCAGCTGCGTGAGGCGCGCGAGCGGGAGCTCGGACGCTACAACCTCGACTCCACGCTCGACCAGCTTCGCGAGCAGGTGCAGGAGGTCATCGACGCCGAGCGCGCCGGCATCGACCGCCGCCAGAAGGAGGCGGCGACGCCCGAGGCACGCAAGCTGATGGACCGCATCGCGCGCCAGCGCGAGGACCAGCTCGACCGCATGCCGGACGACCTCGGCGGTCGCGTGAAGGCGCTGCGCGACTACGAGTTCGTCGACGAGCAGGCGCGGCAGAAGTTCGACGAGCTGATGCAGAAGCTGCAGGGCCAGATGCTTGACCAGATGTTCCAGGGCCTCAAGGGCTCGATCCAGCAGATGCAGGGGCAGGACCTCTCGCGCGTGCGCGACATGGTCCGCTCGCTGAACCGGATGCTCGAGGACCGGATGGAGGGACGCACGCCCGACTTCAACGGCTTCATGGAGAAGTTCGGCGACATGTTCCCGCCGGGCATCAACAGCCTCGACGAATTGCTCGAGCACCTGCAGCGGCAGATGGCGCAGATGCAGTCGCTGCTCCAGTCGCTGAGCCCGGAGGCCCGCGAGGAGCTTCGTCAGATGATGGACGCGCTGCTGCAGGACGACTCGCTGCGCCTGGAGCTCGCGCGGCTGTCCGGCTTCATGCAGGCGATGATGCCGCCGTCCGAGCTTTCGGAGCGCTATCCGTTCTTCGGCGAGGACCCGCTGAACCTCGGCGAGGCGATGGGCCTGATGGAGCGGCTGCAGCAGATGGACCGCCTCGAGTCTCAGCTCGAGCGGGGCTCGTTCCGTCCCGACGACGTCGACCGCTCGCTCGCGCAGGAGCTGCTCGGGCCCGAAGCCAGGCAGGCGCTCGACCAGCTACGGCGCGTCACCGACGTGCTGGAGAAGGCGGGCTACGTGGAGCGGAAGGGCCGGCGGATGGAGCTGACGCCGCGCGGCATGCGGCGCATCGGCCAGTCGGCGCTGAAGGACATCTTCGACCAGCTCAAGAAGTCGCGGATGGGGCAGCACCAGCTGCTCCGCGGCGGCATCGGCAACGACGCGTCCGACGAGCTGAAGGAGTACGAGTACGGCGATCCGTTCCTGATGGACCTGAAGGAGACGCTCTTCAACGCGGTCGTGCGTGAAGGGCCGAAGGTGCCCGTGAAGCTCGCGCCGAAGGACTTCGTCGTCCACCGCACCGAGCACGTGACCCAGGCGTCGACCGTGCTGATGATCGACATGAGCCGCTCGATGTTCCTGCGCGGCTGCTTCCTCGCCGCGAAGAAGGTCGCGATCGCGCTCGACTCTCTGATCCGCTCGCAGTACCCGCGTGACTCGCTGTACGTCGTGGGCTTCTCGAACTACGCCGTGCAGCTGCACCCGCAGACGCTGCCCCAGCTCGCGCTCAACGACTACGTGTACGGCACGAACATGCAGCACGGCTTCCAGCTCGCGCGCTCGCTGCTGGCGAAGCACCGCGGCAACCGGCAGGTGATCATGATCACGGACGGCGAGCCGACCGCCCACCTCGAGGAGAACGGGCGCGCGTACTTCGCGTATCCGCCGACCTACAAGACCATCCAGCAGACGCTGCGCGAGGTGCGGCGCTGCACGCGCGACCGCATCGTCATCAACACCTTCATGCTCGAGCGCGGGCCGTACCTGACCGAGTTCATCAACCAGATGACGCGGATCAACAAGGGGCGGGCGTTCTTCGTGTCGCCCGAGCGGCTCGGCGAGTACATCCTGATCGACTACGTCAGCGGCAAGCAACGCCGCCGGGCGTCGTCCCGGCGCTCCACGCGCATCGCGTAAGCAGGCGGCCGGGGCCGTTGCTCATACTGGAATCGCATGGCGATCACGGACAAGGTCGCAACCGAGCGTAGGAACCTCAGCCCGGCCCATCTTTACGAGGAGGCCGTCCGCCGCAATGAGGCGGCGATCGTCTCCACCGGCGCCCTGACCGCCGAGACCGGCCGGCACACCGGGCGGTCGCCGAAGGACAAGTTCTTCGTCCAGGAACCCTCCAGCCAGGACTCGATCTGGTGGCATCCGGGCAACCAGCCGATCTCGTCCGAGGTCTTCGACGCGCTCTACGCCCGGATGCAGGAGTTCATCAAGACGCACGAGGTGTACACGCAGGACGTCTTCGCGTGCGCCGACCCGCGCTACCGGCTGCGCGTGCGCGTCGTGTCGGAGCTCGCGTGGCACAGCCTCTTCGCGCGCAACCTCTTCATCCGGCCGACGGCCGACGACCTGATGGGGTTCGAGCCCGACTTCACGGTCATCTCGCTGCCTTCGGTCAAGGCCGACCCGCAGCGCGACGGCACCCGGAGCGAGACGTTCATCCTGGTCAACCTCGGGCGCCGGATCGTCCTCATCGGCGGCAGCGGCTACGCCGGCGAGATCAAGAAGTCGATCTTCACGGCGCTCAACTACCTGCTGCCGGCGCAGGGCGTCTTCCCGATGCACTGCTCGGCGAACACGGACGCCGATGGATCTGACGTGGCGCTGTTCTTCGGTCTGAGCGGCACGGGCAAGACGACGCTGTCCGCCGAGCCCTCGCGCCGGCTCATCGGCGACGACGAGCACGGCTGGAGCGACCGCGGCGTCTTCAACTTCGAGGGCGGGTGCTACGCCAAGACGATCCGCATCCACAGGGAGTCGGAGCCCGAGATCTACGCGGCCACCGAGAGCTTCGGCACGATCCTCGAGAACGTCTCGTACGACCCGCGCACGCGGATCCCGGACTACGACTCGGACGCGAAGACCGAGAACACCCGCGCGGCCTACCCGATCGACCTCATCCCCAACGCGGTCCTCAGCGGCACGGGCAGCCACCCGCACAACGTGATGTTCCTGTCCGCCGACGCGTTCGGCGTGCTGCCGCCGGTTTCACGGCTCGACGAGAGCCAGATCCGCTTCTACTTTCTCTCGGGCTATACCGCGAAGGTCGCGGGCACCGAGCGCGGCGTGACCGAGCCCGAGGCGACGTTCTCGACGTGCTTTGCGGCGCCGTTCCTCGTTCTCCCGCCCGAGCGCTACGCGGACATGCTGGTCGAGAGGGTCGCGCGCCACCACACCGATGTCTGGATGCTCAACACCGGCTGGGTCGGCGGGCCGTACGGCGTGGGCACGCGGATGTCGATCGCGCACACGCGCGCCATCGTGCGCGCGGTGCTCAACGGGGACCTGCGCGGCATGGGCACGCACCTCGACCCGATCTTCGGCCTGCAGATCCCGAACCGCGTGCCCGGCGTGCCGCGCGAGGTCCTCGACACCCGCGAGAGCTGGCCGAACCCTGAGGACTACGACAAGCAGGCGTACCGCCTGCGCGAGATGTTCGAGAAGAACATCAACCAGATCGGCAAGAGCGCATCCTCAGCGGGCTAGCTCGGCCGGCGCCGCGGCGCCGCCATTCCGCGCGTTTTGATCAAACCGCGCGCTTCCATGCCCGGAACTTCGCGCGTTTTGGTCCATTCGTGCGGAATCGGGGTAGGGGCTGATGCGCGTCGCCATCGTCGGCAGCCGCCACTTCGCGCCGCTCGAGCAGGTTACCGAGTACGTGAACGGCCTGCCGGCGCGCGCGTCGATCGTCACGGGCGGGGCGAGCGGGGTGGACGCTGCAGCGACGAAAGCCGCGCGGGCGCGGGGACTCGCCGTGCAGGTGCTGCCGATGTCCTTCGAAGAGGTGCGCGACACGGTCCGCGCCGAAGAGCGCCGCACCCGGCTGGTCGACTCGTGCGACGTCCTGGTCGCCTTCTGGGACGGCGCGTCGCTCGGCACCCGCGCGACGGTCGAGCGGGCGCTCGACGCGGGCAAGGAGGTCCACGTGTTTGTTTCTAAACTCAGCTGAGATGAAGACGGCTATCGCGGTGCGCGTCCGGCTGTTCGCGCGCTTGCGCGAGCAGGCCGGCACCGACACCGAGACGGTAGAGCTACCGCGGGAGTCGACGGTCGCGGACGTCTACGACGCGATGCTGCACCGCCATCCAAACCTCGAGTCGAACCGCGACGCGGTTCGCCCCGCCCTTAACGAGGAGTTCGCGGACTGGGACGCCGTCGTGTCGCAGGGCGACGAGGTGACGTTCATCCCGCCGGTGAGCGGCGGCGCCGACCTCTTCGAGGTCACGACCGAGCCGCTCGACCCGCGCCGCACCGAGCAGGCCGTCACGCACGCCGGCGCCGGCGCGATCTGCACCTTCAGCGGGATCGTTCGGGACAACTCGCGCGGCCGGTCGGTGACGCACCTCGAGTACGAGGCGTTCGAGTCGATGGCCGTCGCCGAGATGAGGCGGATCGCCGGCGAGATCGCCCAGAAGTGGCCGGACGCGCGCGTCGCGATGATCCACCGCACCGGCCGCCTCGAGATCGGCGAGCCTTCGGTCGTGGTGTCGGCATCGGCGCCCCACCGCGCGGAGGCCATCGCGGCGTGCAAGTGGGGGATCGACCGCCTGAAGGAGAGCGTCCCGATCTGGAAGAAGGAGCACGCGGCCGACGGCACCTTCTGGGTCGAAGGCGACACGGTGAAGCCGGTCAGCTCCTGAGCAGGCCCTCGACCATGTCGGCCAGGTGGCGCGGCTCGAAGTTCGCTTCCGGCGTCGCCCGCATCTCCTCGAGCGTCCACCACCGGTGCCCGCGCACGACCTCCTGCTCGAGCTCGTCGAGGCCGCTCTCGTCGACCTCGAACGGCTCGCAGCGGGCGATGAAAAAGCGCTCGTTCTGGCGGATGAGCTTGTCCCGGAACCGGAACTCGTTGCGCCGCTCCCAGATGCACTGTCCGACGGCGCCGGAGTAGCCGACCTCCTCCCGTAGCTCACGCGCGGCGGCAGCGTCGAAGGACTCGCCCGGCTCCAATCCGCCGCCGGGCGTGATCCAGCTGATCGCGACGTCGTCGAAGCCCTCGACCTCCTGGAGCAGCACCCGGCCGGCGGTGTCGATGAGCACGATGCGTGCGGCGTCGCGCTCGACCACCCGCGTGCTCAGTCCTTGACCCTCGCGACCGAAAGGCCGTCGCGGATCGGGATCACGATGCTCTCGAGCCGCGCGTCGTTCGCGACCAGCTCGTTGTAGGTCACGACGTTGCGGTCCTGCTGCGTCTTCGGCTTCAGGATCTCGCCCTGGCGCAGCGCGTTGTCGGCCATCAGCAGCGCGCCTGGATCGAGGCGCTGCATGCACATGTCGAAGACCTGCCGCGTGATGTCCTCGGACCTGAAGGAGTTCAGCAGGTCGATGAAGCACACGTCGAACCTGGTGTCCAGCTTCTCGAGGCCCTGCACCGCGTTCTCCTCGACCACCGTCGCCGCGTCGCCATAGCCGGCCTCCTTGAAGTTCGCCCGCGCCCGCTCAGCGCGCGCGTGGTCGAGCTCGAAGGTCGTCAGCGTGCCGCCATGCGTCCCGCGCAGCAGCCAGATGCCGCTGTACCCCGTCGCCGTGCCGAGCTCGAGCAGCCGCTTCCCGCCCTGCAGCTTCACCAGCAGCATCAGGAGCTGCGCCTCGTGCACATCGACGATCGGGATGTCCTCGCGGTGCGCCTCGTCCTCCATCCGCGCGAGGACCCCGTCGCGCGGCGGCACCAGGCCGTCCATGTACTTCTGCAGTCCGTCAGTCACCTCGACCCTACGCATACCGGCTACTCCTCCAGAAACCGCGCCACCATCGGCTGCAACGACTCGATGTACCTGCCTAAGAGCCCGGTCGCCTCGTCCTGCACGTCGGCGTTGAGGTGCGGCGCGCGGACCGTCTCATAGAGTCTCGACCATCCGCGGTCCCAGGGTTCGAGCTCGGCCCGCGGCAGCATCGCCTTGACCTCGACCATGCGCCCGCGGAAGTACGCGAACGCGGCCTCGTTGAAGTCGCGCGCGCCCTCGAAATGCAGCCCGATCTCGAGGCGTGCGTCGCCCGGGTGGTGCCACGCCTCGAAGTGAATCTCGGGGCGCGTGTAGTGGATCTTCAGCAGGCGGCTGTGGCCGCGGCCGAGCTGAAACCGCCTCAGGCCGGCGGGCAAACGCGACCGCAGCTCGGTGCGCACGCCGGCGAAGAAGTCGCGCGGCGCGAGGTCAGCCATCGCCGAAAGACTATTGGCCTGCTAAATTCGCTTGCAGTGGGATACGTCCCGACAGTCACGGAGAACGAGGGGGGCAATCGCGAGCGAAGCTTCGACATCTACTCGCGCCTGCTCAAGGACCGGATCATCCTGGTCGGCCGGCCCATCGACGACGTGGTCGCGAACCTCGTCGTCGCGCAGCTCATCTACCTCTCCGCTGACGACCCGGAGAAGGAGATCCAGATCTACGTCAATTCCCCGGGCGGCGCCGTGACCGCGGGCTTTGCGATCTACGACACGATGCAGTACGTGCCGGCGCCGGTGTCGACCGTCTGCATCGGGCGTACCGCCAGCTTCGGCACGGTCCTGCTCATGGCCGGCGCGAAGGGCAAGCGGTTCTCGCTGCCGAACGCGACGATCCACATGCACCAGCCGCTGATCGGCGGCCGCGGCCTGCAGGGTCAGGCGACCGACCTCGACATCCACGCGCGGGAGATCGTCCGCATCAAGGGCGTGCTCAACGAGCTCATCGCGAAGCACACCGGCCAGTCGCTCGAGCGCGTCGAGCGCGACACCGACCGCGACTACTTCCTGAATCCCCAGGAGGCGGTCGAGTACGGCCTGATCGACGGGATCATCCAGTCGACGCAGCTTGCGCCGACGGCTGCGGTCGCGTCCGGAGCTCGATAACCCCGGAGATCCGCAGCAGCAGCCAGCCGATCAGCACCACGCCGATCAGCGCCGGCACAGGTGCAGGGGTGACGGCTGCGGCGGCCGCCCCGAGCGAGAGCAAGAGCCAGTCATGCCACGCCGCCTCGCCCCAGATCGCGAGGCCCAGCGCGACCAGGACGAGGTCGGTCGGAAGGGCGTGCGGCGCCGCGAGCACGCCGCCCGCCACGAGCACCGCGGTCATGCCCCTGAAGTCCGCGGCGCGCCGGGTGAGGACGATGACGGCGGCGATCGTGACCAGCGTGAGGACGGCGACGGCGGCGGTCTGAGCCCCGGCCGGCAGCAACGTGCCGAGGTGCGGAAGGTCGACCTCGCGGCTGCCGCTGGTGACGGTATTGCGCGTCTGGCCCAGCCAGTCCAGCACCCAGCGCGGGTTGAGGACCGCGACCGACGCCCAGAGAACCACCCCGGCCGCGGCCCAGCCGGCGAGCACCCGCCACTGCCGGGTGACGATCAGCCCGACGCCCAGGGGCAGGACCAGCTGCGGCTTCATGAGGGTCAGGCCGAGCGCCAGCCCGGCGAGGTAGGGACGGCTCCACAACGCGAGCGCCCCGCCGATGCCAAGCGCGACCAGGCCGTCGAGCTGCGCGTTGAGGAGCAAGAGCGCCGCCGGCACGCCGGCGAAGGCGGGCAGGGCATCGACCCACGGACGGGGCCGGGTCGCGAGCCAGATCCCCAGGCCAAGGCAGGCGAGGCCGAACAGAACCCAGAGCCGCCCGCCGAGGTCGGCGCCCGCGAGGCTGAACGGCACCGCCACGAGCGCCACCCACGCCGGTGCGAGGAACGGCAGGATGCCGTGGATCCCGAGCGTGACGAGCGTCCGGCCGCCGGTGACCTCGCGCTCGACCTTCTGCTGCACGTCGAGGTCGTAGAGATGACCCGGCTCCGAGACGACCAGCTTCGCGCCCGTGGCGAAGGCGGGCCAGTCCGAGTTGATCACGTCGTCCGCGGGCGTGAGTGGGAACAGCACGAACGCGAGCGCGACGCCCGCCAGCGCGACCTGCCCGCGCCAGCGCCACCGGCTCACGCGGTCGACTCGATCTTCAGCGTCCGCATCACCGGCGACACGAGCCCACCCTGGATGACGAGGGAGAGGAGCACGACGCCGTACGCAACCAGCGAGACGCGGTGGTCGACGCCGGGCACGCTCGCCACCGAAAGGGCGAGCGCTACGGCGAGCGCGCCGCGCAACCCGGACCAGAACGTGAGGTGTCGCCACGACCACGGGATCGGCGGCGGGCGAAGCGCGGCTAGCCAGAGCAGGCCGTACACCGGGATCGCCCGCGTGAGAAGCATCACGACGAACGCCACCACGACGAGGCCGGCGACCGGGAGCAGCGCGGACGCGGGCAGCGCCGCGCCGACGAGGATGAAGAGCATCGCGTTCAGCACGAAGGCGAGGACGTTCCAGAAGCCGAGCAGCTGCGGTCCGTGGAGGCGCCCGAGGCGCGCACCCCACGCGGCGACGACGATGCCCGCCACCACGACGGCGACGATGCCGGACGCGTGGACGAGGTCCGCGATCAGGTAGCTGCCGTACGCGATGACCAGCGTGGCCAGGATCTCGAGCTGCGCGTCGTTCGCGAAACGGAGCAGCAGCAAGCCGGCGAGCCCGACGAGGATGCCGACCACTGTTCCGCCGAGGGTGAGCTCGACGAAGCGGATGCCGGCGTCGACGAAGGAGGGCGATCCGGCGACGATCGTCGCGAGCACGGCGCTGAACGCGGCCACGCCGGTGCCGTCGTTCAGCAGGCTCTCGCCTTCGAGGATCGTCGCAAGACCGGTGGGTGCTTTGAGCCGGCGCAGCAGCGTGACCACGGCGATCGGGTCGGTCGCGGCAAGGATGGCGCCGAGCAGCATCGCGTCGGCGAGCGCGAACCCGATCAGCCAGTGGGTGAAGAGGCCGATGAGCACGACGGTCAGCGCCACGCCGGCGGTCACGAGCAGCGCGACCGCGACGACCCGGCGGCGCAGCTCAGCGAGGTCGAGGGTGAGCCCGGCTTCGAAGACGAGGCCGGGCACGAACGCGACGAGGAGGACGTCGGGAGCGAGGCGCGGCACCGGCACGTTCGGAATGAGGCCGATCACGACGCCGGCCAGCGCGAGCACGACGGGGTAGGGCAGCAGGCTCGCGCGCTTCGAGATGAGGCCGAGCACGGTCGCCATGCCCGCGACGACGATCAGGAGCAGCAGAAAGCTCTGGGTCGTGCTCACAGCTCGAGCGACATGCCGTCGCGCGCCGCCTTCACCTCGATGCCGAGCCGCTGCGACAGACCCTCGGCGACCTCCCACGGATGGGCGCGCCAGACCGTCATGCCGAAGTGCGTGATGATCGCGAGCCGCGGCCTCGCGTCGCGCACGATGCGCTCGACGTCCTCGAGGCACAGGTGCGGGAGGCCGGTGCGGCACTGCATGAGGACGAGGTGCAGGATCATCACATCGGCCCGGTGCTGCTCCGCTATGCCGTCGTAGTAGGCGGAGTCGGTGACCCAGCCGAGCCGGTCACCGAAGCGGAAGCCGAACGTCTCGACCTGGTGGACGTGCCGCGGCGTCGTGGTGAAGGTCACCTCGCCGACGGTGTAGGCCGTCTCGGGCTCGAGCCTGACGATCTCCTCGGGAAATCGGCGCAGGTAGCGCAGGACCACGGGGTCGTCGTCGAGCGCGTCAGCGGGACAGAACAGGCGACCGCGGTGCTCGAAGCCGCCCTCGGTCATCGCCTCGATCATCACGTTGACGTCGTTGGCGTGGTCGAGGTGGCGGTGGCTGATGACGATCGCGTCGAGCTTGGTGAGGTCGACCTTGCGCTTGGCGTACTGCACGACGGCGCCCGGACCGGGATCGAGCGCGATCCGCGTCTTCCCTTCCTCTATGTAGAGGCCGCCCGAGGCCGCGATCTGCTTGGCGACCATGAACCGCGCGCCCGCCGTTCCCATGAACGTCAACTTCACGTTTCCGCAACCTCGCTCAGCGGGACCTCGGACTTCTCGCCGAAGTAGCGGTCGTAGAGATCCGCGACGCGCTGCAGAGTGTCGATCTCCGCAACCGGCTTGTCGTCGCGGATGCGCACGATTCGCGGAAAGCGCAGCGCATAACCGCTGAGGTGGCGGCCGGAGTGCTGGATCGAGTCGAAAGCCACCTCCAGCACGACGACCGGCTGGACGAGCCGCGCGTAGCCGCGGTCGTCCATGGTCAGATCGAGGAACTTCTGCGTGTACTCGGCGATCTCCGCGTCGGTCAGGCCGGTATACGCCTTGCCCACGTTGACCAGCCGGCCGTTCCGCTCGTCCTTCACGGCGAATGTGTAGTCCGAAAGCACGCCCTTCCGCTTGCCGTGTCCCCACTCGACCGCGGTCACAACGACGTCGAGGGTCGCGAGCGGCCGCTTGAGCTTCAGCCACGCGAGACCACGCCGCCCGGGCGTGTAGGGACTCTCTGGATCCTTGAGCATCAGACCCTCGTTGCCGCGCTCGCGTGTCTCCGAGAAGATGCGGTCGAGGTCGGCCGCGGTCGTGGCGCTCTCGACGCGCGCGAGCAGGAAGGGGTGGCGGACCTCGAGGCCCTCGAGCAGCCTGCGCCTCTCGGCGAGCGGCTCATCGAGCAGCGACCGTCCGTCGAGCCACAGCAGATCGAAGATCACGAGCGCGACCGGAACGTCGCGGCGCATATCGGCCCCGACAACCTTGCGACCAAGGCGCCGCTGCAGCTCGAAGAACCGCAGCACGCGACCGTCGCGGTGCGCGAGGACCTCGCCGTCGAACAGCACGTCATGGCCCAGGCTCGGCGCGTGCTCGGCGAGCTCGGGGAACGCGGCCGTGGTCTCCTTGAGGTCGCGCGAGAACATCTCGACGCGATCGCCGGCGCGGTGGAGCTGGCAGCGCACGCCGTCGTACTTCTCCTCGGTCCACACGCGCTCGGCGCCCATGCGATCGATCGCCTCCTGGGCCGTCTCGACCGGGCTCGCGAGCATGAACCGAACAGGTTGGAAGGGCGTCACGGACATGACGTCGAACTCGCGGTTCTTGCATCGAACCGCCGTCTCGCCGATGTCGCCGGTGACCAGGTGGACCCGCTTCACCTGCTTGATCGGCACGTCGAACGCGTTGCCGATCGCGGCCTCGACGAGGCCTTCGCTGAGGCCGATGCGCATCTCGCCGGCGATGACCTTGACGACGAACCGCGCCGCCTGCGCATCGATGCGCCGCAGCAGGGCCTCGAGAGGTTTCGCCTTCGCGGCGCCCTTCGCATTGCGGATGGACTCCAGCGTTTCCGCGACCTCCTCGAGCGAAGCGTCCTCACCGGCCGTGCGGCCCTCGAGCGCCTCACCGGCCCAGTCGCCGAGGTCCGAGTGCTTGCGGAAGATCGCGTTGAGCTCTGCCTCCGGACGCTGCGAGATCTCGTCGATGGTCTTGCTCAGCGCCCGCCACCCGAGACCGAGCGTGCGCCGCTGCGACGGGCCGAAGGCGCGGCCGCTCATGTACGTCGCCGCGAGGCGGAGGTCGTCGTCACGCGTCAGCGATCGGAAGTAGGCGCCCAGGATGCGCGTCTTCTCGAGCGTTGCGGTGGTGGCGCCGACCGAGCTCCCGACCTCTGCGAACTGGATCATCCGAATCGCCGACTATCGTAGGGATCGATGCGCCGGTGTCCTTACCTCGAGGAGCTGGTGAAGGACCGTCGCCTCGCGCTTCGCGTTTACCGCTTCGACTGTCACGTCGACCATCGGTCGAAGCGCCGGTACACACTCACCGACTCGCCGCCGATCTGCGTGAGGAACTTCGAGGATTGTCCGCTCTACCAGGCCGAAAAGAGGCGCGAGGACGGCACAATTACTCGCTACACCGACTGAATCCAAGATGACGTCCTGCCCAGTCTGTACAGCCCCTGCCTTTCCGCTCGATGGAGCGTGCGTGTTCTGCCACGCCCCGCTGAGCGGTGACGAGGCCGACACGTCCGAGCTTCTCGAGTACCTCGTCGAGCACGTCCCGTCCGCGAACGCGAAGCGCGGAGCGCTGCATCGCGGACCGCTGACCGAGGTGTCCTTCGACGCCGACGGCAAGCCGTTCCGCGCGCGGATGCGCAAGGAGGAATGGGAGCTCGAACCCGCCGTGTCGCTCACCGCGTGGATCGACCTGCTGCTCACGCGCCTGAGCGACACCGCCGCGCACGACGCGGCTTTGCGACGGTCGGTTCTGCGGGCCGGCTGGGCCCTTCGTTGACGGGGGCGGGCCTCGAGCTTCGCGGACTGAGCAAGCGGTTCGGCAAGCTGCAGGCCGTCGACGACCTGAGCTTCGACGTCCGGCCGGGCGAGCTCTTCGGATTCGTCGGCAGCAACGGCGCGGGCAAGACGACGACGATGCGCATGCTCCTCGGCACGCTCGTCGAGGACGCGGGTGAGGTTGTCTGGAACGGCAAGCCGATCGATTTCGAGGTCCGCAAGCGCGTCGGCTACATGCCCGAGGAGCGCGGCCTCTATCCCAAGATGCGCATCGGCGAGCAGCTCGAATACCTCGCGCAGCTGCATGGGGCCACCGCGCAGGCGGCGCACGATTCAGTCACCCGCTGGCTCGACCGCTTCGGTCTCGGCGACCGAATGCGCGACGAGGTGCAGAAGCTCAGCCATGGCAACCAGCAACGGGTGCAGCTTGCGGCGGCTCTCGCGTTCGAGCCGGTCATGCTCGTCCTCGACGAGCCGTTCGCGGGATTGGATCCCGAGGCGGTCGACTCGATGAGCGAGGTCCTGCGCGAGCGCGCGGCTGCCGGAACGCCGGTGCTCTTCTCAAGCCACCAGCTCGAGCTGGTCGAGCGCTTGTGCGACCGGGTCGGGATCATCCAGCACGGCCGCATGATCGCGACCGGCACGGTCGCGGAGCTCCGCCGCCACGGCCCCGAGCGCTACTGGGTCGATGCGCCGGCCGCGACGGCGGACTGGACGAAGGGGCTGGCGGGCGTCGAGCTCGTGCGCACCCAGGGCAGCCGCTACCTCGTAGAGCTCACGAACGGCGCCGGCGACCAGGCGTTGCTTCGCGCCGCGCTGCAGAGCGGACCCGTCCACGAATTTCGGCGCGACGTGCCGACCCTGCTCGACATCTTCCGCGAGGCGATGACGGAGGCGCGTGAGACAACTGCCTGACCTGCACACGCTTTACCTGATTGCGCGTCGAGAGTTCCTCACGCGGCTGCGAAGCCGCTTCTTCGTGGTCGGCACGGTTCTCCTGGCCGTGATGATGGCGGGCTTCATAGTTCTGCAGTCGTTCCTGGCGGGCAGGCCTACGACCCTGGACATTGGGTTCGCCGGCGACGCGCAGGTGCTGGCCGCGCCGCTGAAGCAGGCGGCCGAATCAAAAACGCTGACCATCGACAACCACGACGAGTCAAGCGTCGCGGCCGGCAAGGACCTCGTGAACACGGGCAAGCTCGACGTCCTGATCAGCGGCGATCCGGCGGCGCCGGACGTCTACGTGAAGGACGACCTGTCCACCACGGTCGAGCTCACTCTGACGGGCCTGGTCAAGCAGGTGGCGCTCAATCGCGCGCTGGTAGCGGCCGGTGCAAACCCTGCTGACGTCGCCGCACAGGTCGCCAATGCCAACGTCCATGTCAGCTACCTCGACCCCAACGCCGCCCAGCAGACGGCGCGCATCGTGGTCGGGATATTCGTCGCCGCGCTGCTCTACGTGACGCTGGTCGTCTACGGCCAGATCATCGCCCAGGGCGTCGTCGAGGAGAAGCAGAACCGGATAGTCGAGATCCTGCTGTCAACCGTGCGTCCCGCGCAGCTCCTGCTCGGCAAGGTCGTGGGGATTGGCCTGCTGGGCATGATCCAGCTGATGATCCTTGGCGCCGTGGCGCTGCTTGCCGCGTCGCGCACCCAGGTCATCAGCCTGCCGGACCTCGGCGCGTGGGCGGTCTTCAGCGGGATCCTCTGGTTTGTACTCGGATTTGTGTTCTACGCGCTGGTCTACGCAGCCGGGGGGTCGCTGGTCTCGCGGCAGGAGGACCTTCAGGCCGTCCTGACGCCGATCACGATCGTCGTCGTCGGCACGTACCTGGCTTTCTTCTGGGTGATCGCCAACCCTGACAACCCGATCGGGATCGGTCTGTCGATGCTGCCGCCGTTCTCTGCGGTTCTGATGCCGGCCCGCATGGCCTCGGGCCAGGCCGAAGCCTGGCAGGTCGGGGTCGCGGTGGTCCTCAGCATCGCGGCGACGTTCGGCATGACGCGCCTTGCCGCGAGCATCTACACGAACTCAGTGCTCAGGGTCGGGTCGCGCGTGGGCTGGCTGGAGGCTCTCGGGGCGGCCCAGGACGCTAGATGGCGAGGGTCAGCTGCTCGGGTTTCTCCAGCGCCCAGGCCCTGACGCCGTTGCGGCGCAGGAACTTCGCGAAATCCTCGGTGTAGCCGTGCACGGTGTAGACCTGGTCCGCGCCGCTCCGCTGCACGAGCTCGACCAGTTCGTCGAAATCGCAGTGGTCCGAGAGGTCGAACGTCGCGTCCGCTCCGAAGATCCGCGCGAACTCCGGGTCCTTCGCCCAGCCTGAGACGAGCGCCGTGCGGTAGCGGCCGAGGCGCCTGACCTCGTCCTTTCCGGCGGGCGGCGCGATGACCACGCGGCCGGACACTTCGCCGCCGTTCAGCTCGACCCACTCGGGCAGCGGACGCCCGGCCGCGGCGTACGCCTGGGCGCACGGGACGCAGCGCTTCTCGAGCGCGAACGCGAAGCCGTACTGCGCGAGCGCGAGCATTACCTCCTCGGTCTTGCCGAGCGCGTGGCAGAGCAGCACCGGCGTCACGTTCGAGTCGAGCGCGAAGCGGCACCACCGCGCGATCGACTCGATCGTCTCGTCCGGGTCGCCGAACCGGAAGTGCGGCCGCCCGTACGTCGTCTCGACGATGAGCACATCGGCGCGCGGAACCGGCGTCGCCGGCAGGGCGCGAGGCTGGCGCAGCTTCACGTCGCCGGTGTAGAGCAGCCGGACGCCGTCGTGCTCGAGGAGCAGCTGCGCGGAGCCGAGCATGTGGCCCGCCGGCACGAGCGTCACGGTGGCGCCGTCGCGCCGCATCGGCTCGTCGTAGCCGAGCATGCGCCAGCCGCGGGGGCGCCGCTCCTGCGGGATGAGCGCGAGCGTCTGTGGCGTCAGCAGCGCCTCGCGGTGCCGGCGCGCGTGGTCCGTGTGCGCGTGCGAGATGAACGCGAACGCGCGTACCGTGAGCGGGTCGAGCCACAGCCGGTGCAGCGGCAGCGAGACGCCGCGGTCCCAGACGACGTGCCGGGTCACCGGTGCGGCAGCTTGAAGATCTCGGAGAGCTCGAACAGGCCCTTCGGTGGATCGACTCCGATCTCGCGAAGCGCCTGCATCGGCACGCCGATGTCGCCGACCCAGACCTCGCCGCTCACACGCGGGCCGTCGAGCATCACCAGGCCGTGCTTCGGCAGGGTGAACGTGATCGTCGTGTTCGCGCGCACGCAAGGAGAGTAGGCGAGCCCGGAATCGCCGTCGAGCCCCGAAGGCACGTCGAGCGCGACAACGTCGAGCTCAGACTCGTTGATGGCTTCGATCCACTCCGCGTACTTGCCCTCGGGCGGGCGGCGGAGACCGGTGCCGAAGATCGCGTCGAGCACGGTCTGCGCGCCCTCGAGCCGCAGGTCGTCGAGGATCTCGACCCCGGCCTTCTCGAGGGCCGCGAGCTCGCCCGCGGCGGCGCCGCCGTACTTCGAGCGGTCGACGCAGCAGACCGAGACCAGGCGGGCCCAGCGGTGCAGGTGGCGTGCCGCCGCGAGGCCGTCACCGCCGTTGTTGCCGGGACCGCACACGACCGCGGTTGGAAAGTCGCACATGAACGCCGCGCGCCAGCCGGCCGCTTCCATCAGCCACTCGACCGAAATGCCGAAGTTCCGCGCGGTGAGCTCGTCGAGCTCCGCGACCTGGCGGCTGGTTAGGGTCGGTATCAAATCGAAATGAGTGACCGGGACCTTAGGCCGGATTTACTCCGGCCGTCACCCGGGCGCCAGCTGCCAAGCGCCTCAGGCGTCCTGGGTGTCAAAGGGGGGTTCCGCGGGGGGATCCTGATCCCCCCGCGCTTTGGGGCGCTGGACGACAAAGGAGCAGTACGGGTCGCGACGGTGGATGGAGTCGGACTGCGACACCGCGGCCCCGGTGAGCTGCGTGATGAGGTGGGGCGTGATCGTGCAGACCTGCGGGAACTTCAGCGCCGTGTTCCGGAAGGGGCAGTTGTGGATGGTGACGTGGACGCCCTCCTCGGTCTCCGTCTGCTCAACGAGCGTGCCGGCGCGGCCGATCCACGCGACCACACGCTCGAGCTTCTCGTCGAAGTCGAGGCCCTCGAGGTCATGTTCGATGCCCTTGGCGTGCCGGGCCGCGACGCGGCCGAAGAGGTCGTCCAGGGCCTCGTCGCCGCCCATGTCGCGAAGCTCCTGCAGCACCATGCTGGCGAGCTGCCCGTAGCGCTTCGGGAAGACGGAGTCGGCGCGCTCGGTGAGCGAGAAGAGGAGGGCCGGCCGGCCGCGGGCGCCGCGCTCGGGCTGGCTGATGACAAAGCCGTCGCGTTCGAGGTTCGTCAGGTGCTGGCGCACGGCGTTCGGCGTGACCCCGAGGTCGGCCGCCATGGCCTCGGCGCTGGCGTGGCCTCTGCGCCGGAGGAGCTCGAGGACCTCCATTCGGGTCGAACGGCCGGCGATCATCGAGGCACCCATCCCGGCTTGCGGCGAGCTTAGCACATGACGGATTTATTACAGGTTGTCCTTGACAAATTGCCGGGGCCGCCTAAACTTTTAGTCGGAAGTGAGGTAATGCCGATGATCAAGCAGGCGAGTCGCGCGATCGAGAACATGACCGCAAAGGAGCGGCGGATCCAGCGCGCCAAGTACGCGCGGCGCAACAAGATGCACTACATCGACAAGCTTCTGAACGAGCTCGAGATGCTCAACCTCGCCGACCAGAGGACCATGCCGCCGGTGCTTTCGGTGGCGGTCAACAAGGTCATCGAGGAGTCGCCCGAGGTCACGGTGCTGGCGCAGGCCAAGCCCGGGTCGGTGATGGAGGCGATGGACGCCCTCTACGAGATCCAGGACAGCCTGATGTACAACCAGATCGAGGACGAGTAGGCAGAACTAGACCCTTCTCGAGGCCGGTTTCGAGTTCGAAACCGGCCTTTTCTTTTGCCCTGCCGGTCGCACCTACCTCCAATTTTGAACACGTTCAACTATGCTGGGAACGTGAGCGCCGTCGCCGCGCCGCTCGGGACCAAGGGCGAGCGGACACGCGAGCGGATACTCGACGTGGCGCTGGACCTCTTTCGCCGGCAGGGCTACGAGGCAACCACGATGCGCATGATCGCGACGGAGGCCGGCGTGGCCCTCGGGAACAGCTACTACTACTTCCCGTCCAAGGACCACCTGGTCCAGGCCTTTTACGCGCGCATGCACGCTGACCTCGTCGACGCGTGCCAGGGAGTGCTGGACGGACAGCGCAACCTCCGCGCCCGGCTCCGCCTGGTGATGCGGGCCCGGCTCGACGTGCTCAGGCCCTACCACGCCGTCTCAGGAACCCTCTTCCGAACCGCCGCCGATCCGCAAAGCCCGTTGAACCCTTTCAGTGCTGCGTCCGGGTCCACGCGCCGCGCCAGCATCGATTTCCTGCGTGAGGTCGTGGCCGGATCGGGTGCGCGACTGCCCGGGGACGTCGCTCCGACATTGCCGCACCTGCTGTGGCTCTACGAGTTGGGCCTGGTGCTTTTCTGGGTGCACGACCAATCGCCGGAGCAGCGTCGCTCCTACGAGCTGGTGGACGACACCACCGACGTCATCGTCCGGCTCCTCGCCCTGGCAAGCCTCCCGGGCTTGAGAACGATTCGCAGGCGGATGCTGCACTGGGTGTCGACACTCATCGCCGAGGGCGCGTGATGACCGCCCGACGGGTCGTCCTTGCAGGAGGCAGCGGCTTCCTCGGTCAGCGCCTCGCCAAGGAGCTGCTCGCCGCCGGCTGCGAGGTCGACGTCCTGACCCGCTCGCCAGGAGCCAACGTTCTCGGCCGGGCTGTGGGCTGGGACGGGTCGACCGCAGGCGACTGGGCCCGAGTGCTGGAGGGCTGCGCCGCGGTGGTGAACTTCACCGGGAAGAGCGTCGACTGCCGGTACACGCCCTCCAACCGGCGCGAGATCGTCGAGTCCCGGGTGCGCTCGGTGGCGGCGCTTGGACAGGCTGCGAGCCAGTGCACGACACCGCCGCCGGTGTGGGTGCAGGCGGCGTCGCTCGCCATCTACGGGAGCCCCGGGGAGACCTTGTGCGACGAGTCGGCGCCTCCGGGAAGCGGCTTCTCGGTGGAGGTCTGCCGGCGATGGGAGGACGCGTTCAACAGCTGTGAGGTCCCGTCAACGAGGAAGGTCCTGCTGCGTATCGGTTTCGTCCTGGGGGAGGGCGGCGGCGCGTTGGAGCCGCTGGCTCGCCTGGCGCGGTTCGGCCTGGGCGGTCGTGCCGGCTCGGGCCGGCAGTACATCAGCTGGCTCCATGTCGCCGACCTGAACCGGATGCTGATGTGGGCGATCGATTCCGAGGGCGTGGCCGGGACCTACAACGCGACCGGTCCGGCGCCTGTCACGAACGCCGAGTTCATGGCCGCGCTGCGCACGGCGGTCGGACGTCCGTGGAGCCCGCCTGTTCCCGCATTGCTGGTGAGTGTCGGCGCGTGGGCCATGCGGACTGAGCCGGAGCTCGTGCTGACCGGCCGGCGCTGCATTCCGCGAAAAGCGCTCTCGCAGGGATTCAATTTCACCTACCCGGCCCTGGAAGGCGCATTGGGCGAAATCCTTGGCTGAGGCCGTCTTGATCTTCGATGGCGATTGCTCGGTGTGCACGTCGTGCGCGGCCTGGGCGCGCCGCCACGTCAAGGGGCCCGTCGAGATCGTTCCGTGGCAGCGCACGGATCTCGCGAGGTATGGCCTCACGCCGGACGACGCCGGGGCAGCCGCCTGGTGGATCGACCGCGGCGGTCGCCGGTATCGCGGGCATGCCGCGGTGGGCCGGACGCTGATTGAATGCGGCGGTTGGTGGAAGCTTGCCGGCACCCTCTTGTCGGCCCCGCCCGTCTCCTGGGCCGCGGCGCCTGGCTACGCCGTGGTCGCGCGCTATCGCCACCACCTGCCGGGAGCGACTCCCGCGTGCCGGCTTCCCCGGGTCTGAACCAGACCGCTAGACCGCGACCGCTCGCAGGACGCTCACGGGCGTGCCGGTGCCGGTGATCGTGTCGAGGCGAAAACCCGCACCCGCCAGCAGCTCCCGGAACTCCGACTCGGTCCGCTCCATGCCGCCGTTCATGACCATCATCTGAAGATCGGCGAGGACCAGCTCGACATCGTCCGGTCCGACGTGCTCCGGCGCCACGCGCTCGACCACGATCAGATCTGAGCCGGGCGTCATCGCGCGGCGACACGCGGCCAGGATTCGAGTCGCGTCGCGACCCTCCCAGTCGTGGAGGATCCACTTCATCAGGTAGGCATCGGCTCCGCGAGGTACCTCGTCCAGGAAGCTGCCGGCGATCGCCTCGCATCGGTCCGCGAGGCCTTTCTCGAGAAGGCGCGGCATGGCTCGCTCGATCACGCCGGCACGATCGAAAAGGATGCCGCGCATTTCCGGATACGCGGTCAGGATCGCGATCAGGAGGCTGCCGTCGCCGCCTCCGATGTCCGCGATCTTCCGGTACCCGGAGAAGTCGTGGGCGGCCATGATCGGCCCTGCCGCAGGGCTCGTGAGGGCCCGCATCGCGCCGTCGAAGATCGCGCCGGCGTCCGGATGCGCCGCGTAGTAATCCCAATCGCGCATGCCGAACTCGAGGTCGAAGCCTCGCTCGCCGGTGCGGACTGAGTCCGCCAGCCTCGACCACGCCCGCCACGTCGTCTCAGACGTCATGTAACGAGCGGTCGGCGCCATCTGGTCCGCGGTGAAGGCCTCGCCGATCTCGGTGTTGTGGAGCATCCCGGCGCCGTCCTCAACGAGAAGCCCAATGGCGATCAACGCCCGGACGAGCCGGCGCAGGGAGCGCGCGTCGACATCGCGTTCCCTGGCCAGCTCGTCGGCGGTCTGTGCGCCGGCTGCGAGCCGATCGAACAATCCGAGTCCCACCGCGACGCCGATGCACTGCGTCCGGCGGTAGCTGATCAGCATCAGGTGGGCGGTCAGCCGGGTCGGCTGACGCGCCCGATCGCTTTGCACGCGCGAATTATCCGTGGAGTCGTCAGCCGTTGTTCGGGCCCGAGGACTCCACGTACATCGCCAGCCCGAGAACCGCATAGATCGCGGCAAACCCGGCAAGCGCGAGGAAGCTCGGTCCGCCGGCGATGACGAAAGAGGGAATCAGCACGACCGGGATGTAGGCGCCGCATGCGAGTGGCGCGAAGCGCCGCCAACCCGACCACGCGCCGGTGCGCAGCACGGCGATGCCGACGAGGATCATCCCGAGCCCCATCAGCGGCATGCACGCGCTGAAGAACACGTTGCCCACGTTCATGTCGAACCGGATGACGGCCTCGCCCGTGGCTTGCGCAGCGAGCCCGAGAAGGGCGGCCGCGAAACCGATGTTCTTCAGCCAGCCGGGGCGCGCGGCCGGCGACGCGGCGAGCGCGGCCACGCCGAACAGCACGGCGACATGACAGAGCGTCAGCACGGCGCCGCTCCATCCGAAGGCGCTCGAGCCCGGGGTAGCCAGCTGCGGCGCAATGGTCGCGGTCGCGATTCCGATCGGGACTCCGACCAGCGACCCGAGGCCGAGCGCCACCGCCCCGTCGCGTGCGAGGGCGTTCTTGGGGTAACGAGCGGTAGAGGTCTGGGTGGCCATTACGATGTCCCTCCTGATTACTGGTGGCTAGCGTTAGAGTGAGACTCTAGTGGTTGCCTTCAGCGTTGTCAACCAGTAAGGTGGCCACGTGAGCGCGAGGGCTGAGCGAAGGGAGCGCGCTCAGGCGACGCGGCAGCGCATGGTGGCGGCGGCCTACAAGCTGTTCTGTGCGCGCGGGTACGCGGTTCCCCTGACCGACATCGCGGTCGAGGCCGGCGTCGCGGTGCAGACGCTCTACTTCACGTTTCACACCAAGATCGCGCTCCTGGGCGCCGCCCTCGAGATGGCAGTCCTTGGCGAGGGCGACAGCCGTGCCCCGCACGAGCGTGAGTGGTTCGACGCCCTGGCTGCCGAACCGGATCCGAGAAAGGCTCTGGCGTACATGGTCGACGGCACCGCCGCGATCTATCCGCGGGTGGCACCGCTGAGGGACACGCTGCGAAGTGGCGACGAGGAGGTGCGGACGCTGTGGGAGCACAGCGAAAAGCTGCGGGTGGACGGCTATCGGAAGGTCATCAACCAGCTCGCGAAGAAAGGCGCCTTCCGTGATGGCCTCGACGCCGGCGCCGCACAGGACGTCCTCCTGGCGCTGCTGTCGCCGGACCTCTACCTTTTCATGGCCAGAGACCGCGGGTGGTCGGCCGAGCGCTGGCGCAAGTGGATCACGACTACGCTCGTGGACGCCCTTTACGGCCCGGCCCGCTCCCGGCGATGACGTGGATCACGTCCCAGTGCTTCGCGCCCCCGGTGGCGGTCGTGCCGTCCTGCTCGACCTCGGTGAGCTCGACGACGTGCCACCCGTCGAAGAGGCGCTCGACCTCATCCTTCGTCGTGAACGTGATCTCGGCGCCGGGGACGTTCCACTCGTCCCGCGGCCCGAAGAACGTGACCGCCATGACGCCGCCCGGCCGCACCGCGCCCTGCAGGCGCGAGACCGTCGCGACAAAGCGGGCGGGCGCGATGAACGGCAGCGAGAACTGCGCGTTGACCAGGTCGTAGGTCTCCGGCTCGAAGTCCTCAGCCGGCGAGCGAACCACGCGCAGCCGATCCTCCGGCCCGATGCCTCGCAACAGCTTCACGGCCGCGGGCGAAGCGTCGACCGCAGTGACGCGCCATCCGTGCTCGAGGAGGTAGGCCGTGTCGCGCCCGGCGCCCGCGCCGACGTCGAGCGCGTCGCCTGGCTGGTCGAACATCGACGCCGCCTTCATGAGCCGGCCCCACGCCGGCTGGCCGCGGGTCGCCGCGAAGAACCGCTCCCATACCTGCTCGTCGGGATTGAACACGCGGTCCCATCGTGATCCTTTAACGTCGGGTCGTGGACCGCTTCCTCCTCACGCCGGAAGAGCTGCGAGCGCGGAACGGCGGCAAGTGGCGCAGCCATCCGCCGGACGTCGTGCCGGCCTTCGTAGCCGAGATGGACTTCAAGGTCGCGCCGGCGATCCAGGCTGCGATCAAGCGCTTCGTCGACCAGCAGGACTACGGCTACGGCCAGTGGGGCGACCCGCAGGTTCTCTTCGAAGCGTTCGCGGCCTACATGTCGCGCCGCCACGGCTGGAAGCCGGACCCCACGCTGACGGTCGCGACCACGGACGTCGTGCAGGCGCTCGTCGCGGTGCTCGAAGCGTTCTCCGAGCGCGGCGACGGCGTCATCGCGCAGACGCCGGTGTACCCGCCGTTCTTGATGAGCATCAACTGGACGGCGCGGCGCCTGGTCGAGAATCCGCTGGTCGACGACGGAACCAGGTTCGTGCTCGACCTCGACGGCCTCGAGCGGGCCGCGGCGGACGCCTCGATGATCTTCATCTGCAACCCGCAGAACCCGACCGGCCGCGTCTTCGACCAGGGCGAGCTCGAGGCGATCGTCGCGATCGCCGCCCGCCACAACCTCACGATCATCGCGGACGAGATCCACTCCGACCTGATCTACCCCGGGCACAAACACATCCCGATGGAAACCGTGCCGGGCGCGGCCGAGCGAACCGTCACCCTGACGTCGGCGACGAAGGGCTTCAACATCCCGGGCCTGCGCACCGCGGTCGCCCACTTCGGCTCGGCGGAGTTGAAGGCGCGCTTCGACGCCCGCATCGCCGAGCACCTGCTTGGCGGTCCCGGGCGCATCGGCATCGCCGCCACGATCGCGGCCTGGACCGACGCCGACGAGTGGCTTGCTGAGGTCATGTCGTACCTCGACCGCAACCGGCGCCGCGTCGCGGACTGGGCGGCCGAGCATGGCATGCGCCACCACACGCCGGAGGCGACCTACCTCGCCTGGCTCGACTGCCGCGGCCTCGATCTGCCCGAGGCGACGAGCCCGCAGGAGCACTTCCTCGAGCGGGCGCGCGTCGCGCTCAGCCAGGGCGCCGACTTCGGCACGCCCGGCAAGGGCCACGTCCGGCTCAACTTCGGCACGTCGGCGGAGGTCCTCGAGGAGATACTCGGCCGGCTGGCCGGCGCGCGAGCATAATCCGGACCCTCGATGTCCGGACAGCTGAGCCCAGACGGGAACTACTACTGGGACGGCACCCACTGGGCGAGCGTGTTCTCGCCCGACGGCGCGTGGCGCTGGGACGGACGCGCGTGGCAGTCCTCGTCGGCAAGCCGCCGAAGGAGCCCGAGAACCCTTGCTTTGATCGCGGTGGCCGTCGTCGTCGCGCTGCTCGCGGGTGGATTGGTCGTGATCGGGCTCGTGCGGGTCGTCGGGGGCGCGCAGCAATCCCTGCAGTCGCAGTTTGTTCGCACCTGCGCGGCGAACGGCACGGCGGCGCACGACGTGGCTGCCGGTGACACGGTGTGCGGTTATCGCCTCGGGGCCACCGTTCTGGCTGCCGCGTGCAGCGCGGGCGGCGGCGTCCCCGACGGCCTGCAGGCATGGCTGCGCATCGGCAGCTCCGGGAGCAAGGCGGCGACCGACATCACGAGCGACGAGATGGGCTGCGAGCTCGATCCCGACGCCGGCTACGTGAAGTGGTTCGCGACCACCAACTCGGAGCCGGCCGACATTGTCGTCATCGCCGATTACGTCCCGGGCACGGACTGGGGCCTGGTCGGGATCGACCTCGGCTGCACGACCGCAAGCTGCGTCGGGCTGTCGATGGATCCGGCCGGCGCGTACCGCATCGACGAGAAGCGCGCGGAGGGCGATCAGAAGAACATCGCGAAAGGGGTGCTGCCGGTCGCTGCGGTCTCGCGCCTCGGCGAGCTGAACCGCGTCGTCGTCCGGTACAGCCACCGCAGCATGCAGGTCTTCCTCGACGGATACTCCGTCGTGAAGACGACCGTGAGCGCGGATCACACATCCGGTGACGTCCTCTTCGTCATGAACGACGTGATCGGCACGCAGCAGGCGATCGTGCACCTGCGCTCGCTCCAGGTGTTTGAGGCGGCGTGACCCCGCAGTAACCTCACCGCATGCGCAGGACCATCTCGAACGCGTTCTCGTGGCTCGTCACCGCATTCTTCGGCGTGATCTTTCTTTTCCTGGTCTTCGAGACCTGGGCGCTGTTCACGAACCACAAACCGATCACCGACTACGTGCGCCCAGCGGTGCACGCATACCCGGGGTCGGCTTTCGTGATCGCGGTCGTGGTCGGAATTCTGCTCGGCCACTTCCTGTGGGGCCCGGCGTCGGGCCGGACGTCACCGGCCGGGCCGAAGGCGTGAACGCGGGCGCGATCCTTTCGCTCATCGCGACCGTCGGCGCCGGCATCGCGTTCCTGCTCATGCTCGAGGAGTCGCTCGCGCTGCGCCGCGGCAGCGATCCGCTGAACAACGGCGTGCGCACCGTCGTGCGTCGCTTCCCGCGGCTGACCTACGCGCTTGCCGTGCTCATCGGCATGCTGCTCGGCCACCTGCTGTGGCCCTAGGACGTGAGCTTCTTCTCGTCGAGGAATTCCTGGTAGCGGCGGTACGCATCCTGCTTGCGGCTGTCGATGATCTTCGTGTAGCCCTGGAGCGTGTTGAGGTTCGCGTGCCCGAGCACCTCCTGCACCAGGCGCACGTCGCCACCGGTCACCTCCAGCAGCGTCGTCGCCGTCGTGTGTCGCGCGACGTGCGGTGACTTGAAGGACCACGCGCCGAGCTCGCGCCGCAGCTTGCGCACGATGTAGCGGGCCCCCGCTGCGGTCAGGCGGCGGTTCGCGTCATCGGAGATCGCGCGGTCGTAGTTCACGAACATCGCCATCGACGCATCCTCGCGCGCTGAGAGATAGTCCTCGAGCGCGGAGCGCGCGTCGGCCGTGAGGTAGACCGCACGCTGCTTGGCGCCCTTGCCCGTCACGATCAGGCGATTTCCGCTGCGCGGGAAGTCGGTGCGGTCGAGGGCCAGCGCTTCCGAGATGCGGCAGCCGGTGCTGATCAGGAACTGGACGAGCGCGCGGTCGCGCTTCTGCGGAGTGGTGGCCGTCGGCAGCGCGGCGAGGAGCCTGGTGAGCTCGTCAGGGTCGATCGGTTTCGGCAGCCGCTGCTCGAGCTTCGGGAGCGTGATCCCGTTCGAGAGGTCGCGCTCGGCGATGCCCTCGCGCGCGATCCACTTCAGCCACGAGCGGATGGCCACCAGCGCGCGGGCCCTCGACGCCGGGCTCTTGAGCCGCGTCGCGAGCTCGCGCTGGTAGGCGCGGAGATCCTCGTGCCGCAGGTCCGCGAGCTGCATCGTGTGCCCGTTGGCGGCCAGAAAGCCAAAGAGCTTGCGGAGCTCGGATTCGTAGGCGCGGACCGTGTTCGGGCTCCGGTTCGCTTCCAGTTGAAGCCAGCCCAGGTACTCGGTCGCGGCGGCCTGCAGATCGAATGGCATGTCGAGGCCGGTTGCATGTTGCCACATCGCGCCGCCACCCCAGCCGCGCCCGCAAATTGTCGTTAGCGGGATTAACTTCAACGCGGCCTCGCTAACCTGTAGGCCGTGCGTCGTTTGCTCGTCCTTGGGGGGGTCCTTCTTCTGGCCGCCTGCGCGCCCGCGGCGGCCGGCGCTCCGGGCCCGGCCGACGTCGCCGTGCAGGGCAAAGACGTGCCGAGCACGCTGGTCCGCTGCGACGGCTCCGGCGACATCGACTCGTTCCTGAACGCCATCAAGGACCGCGACCAGGCGACCTACGACCAGACCAAGACGGAGTGGGACGACGCCAAGTCACACGGCGCCACGAGCGCCCAGGTCGTCTTCTACGCCGACACCAAAGACCACTGCGCCAACGTGCAGAACTCGGGCAACAGCGACATCGGGAGCGCCAACTATCCCGTGGTCATCAACTTCGTCGTCCAGTTCAAGGACGAGGCCACGGCCAAGGACGGCTACGCGAACCAGTCGATCTTCGGCTTCAGCGAGTCCTCGCTGAGCTCAGGCGCCGGCGCCGGCGTCGTGAAGGGCAAGGACACCGGGCTGACCGACAACTCGATCGCGCTGACGGTCGCGATCGGCACCCAGTCGTTCTACGTGGCGGTGTGGCAGAACAAGTCCTTCATGGTCATCCTGGGCGCGCTGAACATCGGGCTGGACGACTCGAAGAAGCTTGCCAACACCCTGAACGGCAGGATCCACTAGCCCGCTTCACAGGTCGTCGAGCTTGACGGCCTGCTTCACGTAGTAGCTGACGGCGGCGTCCTTGAAGTCCGCGAGGCTCTTGATCTTGATGTGCTTCGACGACTTGCCGACGCCGCGCAGCATGGCGTAGCGGTCCTCCATCTGGGCGCCGCGCGAGAACGAGAAGGTGATGTCCTTCTTCGTCGGGCTGATGACCGCGATGATCCGGTTGCGTTTGTACGCGGGGATGCCGTAGCTGATCAGCTCGGTCACGCCCTTCTGCCGCGCCATTAGTGCGCGGATCCGGGCGACGATCTCGCGATGCTCCGGCTGCACGCGTTTGTCCACGAACTCGTCGACGGTCATCTGCTTCTTCGGGGATTGTGCGCCGGCGCGGGCGGAAGCGGATCCGACAGGTAGCGCTGGACGGTCGGCCCGAGCCAGGCGGCGACCGCGTCCGGCCGCGACGACGCGATCGGGTCGAGCCGGATGACGTAGCGCAGCATCGCCATTCCGATCAGAGTGCTGGCGGCGAGGCTCGCGCGCAGCCGCGGCTGGTCGACCTCGAGCGCCCTGGCGAGTCGCCCCAGGACCTCGCGGCTCACGTACTCGCGCAGCAGCGCGGCCGCCTCCTCGCTGTTGACGACCGAGCGGATCAGGGCAAGCATCGGCCGGCCGGCCGGCGAGTCCCACGTGTCGAGGAAGAACCGGACGATGCGCTCGCCGAGGCCGTCTAGCCCGGGTTCGATGAGCTTGGGGATGAACACCGCCGGGTCGACGGGGAAGTCGGTCGAGGCCTTGAAGAGCCCCTGCTTCGAGCCGAAGTAGTGGAGGACGAGCGCGGGGTCGACCTGCGCGTCGGCGGCGATCGCCCTCACCGTCGCGGCCTCGAACCCGGAGCGCGCGAAATGGGCGCGGGCGGCGCCGAGGATCTTCTCCCGCGTGCCGCCCGTGCCGGGCCGTCTGCCTGTGCGCGCCACCTCGCGGCCGTCTAGTGCGCCGGTGCGACCTGCGGGGCCGCGACCGGGCGGCGGCGCCTGACCAGCCCCCCGAGCCCGACCAGGACGAGGCCGCCGGCAGTCCACGCCGCGAGGACGGCCGTGGGGGTCGCGATCCCCGCGTCGTTGAAGTACAGGGCGCCGCGGAGCGCGCTGAACAGCTGCGGCGCGGGCATCCAGGGCGCGAGCGCGCGGTAGAACTCGGGGAGGATCTGGCTGCCGCCAGGGCCGCCCGACGAGACCAGGTCGAGGAGCACGACGACGAGGACGGCGAGCGCGATGCCGGCCCGGCCGAAGAGTCGCGCGAAGCCTGCGACGGCCAGCCCGACGGCCGCCGAAGCCAGCATCACGAGGCCGGTCGCGGTCCAGAAGTCGCCGCCGAAGTCGCCTGCGATCCAGGTCGCGAGGCCCATGGCGGTGAGCCCGGACAGGACCGCGTAGACGACCGCCACTCCGATGCGCGGCGCCGCGCCCGCCGAGGCGGCGAGCGTGAACAGGACGACCTGCGCGATCAGCGTCGAGATGATCACCGCGACGATGACGAAGAACAGGATCAGGCCGTGGGCGTCGCCGGCGGCAAACGGGTGGACCGTCTCGACCTGAAGGGTCGCGCCCTGCGCCTTGAACACGTTGGTGAAGGCCGCGGTCATCACGCCGACCGAGGTGTCGCCCGCCGCGCCGGCGACGATGAGCTTCGGGCCGCCGCCGCCGATCACCAGGGCGCCGTCGACGTCGCGGTTGTCGATGGCGGTGCGCGCATCCGCCTCCGACGAGTAGGTCGTGAAGTCGAACACGCCGGGCGCGTTCTGCGCGAAGGCGCCGGAGATCTGCGACGTCGCCTGTGCCGGCCCTACGAGTCCGACCGCGATGTCGTGGGGCTTCGGGTCGCGGATCGCGGTGCCGATCAGCGCCAGGAGCGTGACCAGGAGGAGTAGTCCCGCGGCCACCGGGGCCACGATTCGCTGCGCCGCCTCCTGCCTGCCGCCGTGTGAAGTCCTGCCATTCACCATGTCATCCATCTCCTTAATTCAACGTGCGATGAATTCTACAGCCGTTGAATTGCGGACGTCAAGGCCCGGCGGTGCGTGCGGCCGTGTCAGCGTTGCTGACTTTGTTACGACGCCGCGCCGAAGCTGGTCTTTCTGCAGCTGCTTTCGCACGCCCCTGCCGTCGCGATCATCTGCCTGCTCCTGTTCGTGGAGGAGGCCGGTCTCCCGCTGCCCGTTGCGCCAGGTGAGGCGATTCTGTTGGGCGCCGGCCTTCTGATCTCCGCCGGCACGGAACCGTGGTGGCTGGTCATCCCCCTCGCGTACCTCTCTGTGCTCGGCGGAGTGGCCACCGCCTACTGGTGGGCGCATCGGATCGGCCCTGTCCGGCTCCGGGCGCTTGCCGGCCGCCTCCGGATGGGCGGCCCCTACGACCGGGCAACCGCCCGGCTCCGTGCGGCGACTCCCCTGCAGATAGCGGCTTCACGCCTCCTTCCGGGCCTGCGCATATACACGTCGCTGGTGGCCGGCGCGGTGGACGTCGACCGCCGCAGGTTCGCGATCGGAGTGCTCCCGGCGAGCGCGCTGTGGGTGGCCACGTTCATCGGCCTGGGCTACTTCGTCGGCGCGAGGGTCGAGCGCCTCTGGGGATATGTCGCGGCGTACGGCCTGAAGGCCGCGGTCATTCTCGTGATCGCGGGCGTCTGGGTCGTTGCCGCGCGCCGCGTGCCCACGCCCCGAAGCGAGGACAGCGTGCCCGTTTCGCCGGCGCCATGGCGCCTGCCGCTGGCGCTCGTACTCGATTTCACACTCGTCTTACTGGTCGTCGCGGTGCTCAGCCTGCTGAGCGACATTGCCACGCGGGACCTGAACGACGTCGTGGCCGCTGCCGTGACGTTCCTCGTCCTCAGCCTGGTCTACATCGTGGTGGCCCGCGAGACGGTCGGATTCACGCTCGGCGAGGCCGTTTTTGACGTCAGGTACCACCCGCCGTGGAGCCGTGGCGAGATGCGACATTCCGAAGAGGCGCTGACGAACCCGTAATGGCATCCACATCCGAAAGCGGTACCACCCGGCAGCGCGACCTGTATGGACTGGCGCGGCCTCTCAAGTTGCTGGTCTACCTCGTGATCGTGCTGGCGTTCGTCGAGCTGTACCGGCAGGCGTCCACGCTCGTGCTGCAGCTGACGAACATCGGGCTGATCTTCATGTTCGCCGCGGTGATCGCAATGCTCGTGACGCCGGTGGTGGACTCGATCCAGCGCGTGCCATTCTTCCGGAGCCACCGCGGTGCGGCCGTGCTGCTTCTTTACGGCGCGATCGTGATCGTCGTCGGTGGCGCGGCCTTCCTGCTGGCGCCGACCGTGATCGTCGACGCCGGGCAGCTGGGAAAGCAGGTCCCGGTGTTGCTGGACGGCGCCCAGCACGTGCTGGACAGGGTGCAGTCGAGCCTGCGTGCATTCGGTATCAACCTCAGCTACACGATTCCCCGCGGCGGCGCGTCGATCGGCGGGGATATCTCACCCGCGAGCTTGACGACGATCGGCGGGCTCCTGAGCCCGCTCGTGAACTTCCTGCTGGTGATCGTCATCTCGATCTACCTGACCGGCCAGGGCCGGCAGCTGGTGGCCACGGCGCGGAAGCTCTTCCCGGCCCAGGAGCGGATCTTCGACTTCACGATGCTCGCCGTCGGTGCAGCGGTCGCGGCGTACGTGCGCGCGCAGCTGCTCATGTCGCTGGTGATCGCCCTCTACACGGGAATCACCCTGACGCTGCTCGGGGTGCACTACGCAGCCGCTCTCGGCGTGGCGGTCTTCATTCTCGAGATGGTGCCGCTCATCGGAGCGCCGGTCGGTTTCCTGCTCGCGATCCTCGTCGCCGCCACGCAGAGCCTGCAGCTGGGCATCGAGGCCACTGTGGTGAGCTTGATCGGCCACGCCCTGGAGGCGTACATACTCGGCCCTCGGATCAGCGGCAAGGTAGCGCGGATCCATCCGCTCGCCGCGATGGGCGCGCTTCTGATCGGAGCTGAGCTCGGAGGCATCCTCGGCGCGCTGCTCGCGATTCCGCTCGCGGTGATCGGGAACATCTTCCTGGGAGCGCTGTACGTCTCGTCGCAGGGGCGGGACGGCCTCTTGATCGCCGACACGCCTGGACCCGTCGGTGTCAGCGACCTCCCGAGCCTCGCGGATCAGATCTCGGTCAACGCCGACGACGTTCACGCCGAGATCGGCGCGGACCTGAAGGCCAAGCCGCGGAGGCGAAAGCGTCGCGAGCCACCGGCGAAGGTCGGACTGGCATCAGAGCCCTGACGGACCGGCCGCAGGGTGGTGCGCCTGGCAAGAATCGAACTTGCTGCCTCTTGCTCCGCAGGCAAGCGCTCTATCCGGTGAGCTACAGGCGCAACCGGCGCCGGTGCGGGCGCAGCGCCTGTCTAGTTTAGGCGAGCGTCCACGGCGGCCGCCGCGGACTTGAACGAGGCGGGGTCCAGGTTCGTGAACACGACCAGCGCCACGAAAACGCTCTTCCGCCAGCACGCCAGGCGCACCGCGCCGCGGTTGTAGGTCCACGACGTCGGGCCGAGGCCGGTCGCCGCGCCGCGGACGATACCCGGAGGTGACTCGCCCGGCGCCGGCGGTGAGAATCCGAGCACGCCGTGCTGCCAGGCGCGGTCGGCCTGACCCTCGTCGGCGAACGCGATCACGAGCGACGCCGCGGCCTTGATCGAGCCGCTCGCTCCGAGCTCGGCGGTGCACGCCGACGGGTCGGCCGCGTACAGGCTGATCTGTGCCTGCTGCGCCCCCTGGGCTTGCAGCGCCTTCCAGCTCGCGGCGATCGATTTGCCTGTCGATGCGTCGGCTTCCTGCACGGCGGCGACGTAGGCGGTGAACGGGCCCGAGGTTGCACACGCAGTGAGTCCGGCGGGGGCCTCGGCCTGTTGCAGGACGGTCTGCGTCACGGCAGCGTGGACAGCAGCAACCGGAGTGGGTGAGGGCGTCACAACGGCGGCCGTCTGGCACGCCGCCGTCATGGACACGAGGAACACAAGGACCGCCGTGAGCCTTACCACGGGGGGCGCAGTCTAGACTGGATTACCTCGCACGCGCCTGTAGCTCACCGGACAGAGCGTTCGGCTCCGGACCGAAAGGCAGCAGGTTCGATTCCTGCCAGGCGCACCACACTGCAAATTGGAATTGGACCTGCGCGCCATCCACATAATGCGGCTGCGTGCCTGTGCTCACAGACTGTTCGTGGGACCCTGAGCCAGCCCTCCCTTAGCTTGTCGGTCGAGGCCGCGGTGTGACCGCGTAGATTCCGCGCTGGGTTTGATATGGGCGCTCGTTCACGAAAAAGTCCCGGACATCCTCAGCTAGCGCCTGTGAGAACTCCGCGACCGCTTGGTCGAGGAGTTCGAGACTCTTCGGCCCGACGTCCCAACTGTCGTTGCCAAAAGTCAGCCGGTCGGCTGGAAACGCCGAGAGCAACTCTACGTAGATGGCGGTTGAATCCTCACCTGGCATGTCCTGCGGCCGGGCATGCTTGCCGCCAGGGAATCGTTCGTCGATGTGCTGCATATGGTGGCGCGCCTGGGCGTAGTTCTCAAGGAAGGGCTTCCACTTCGCGAACGCGGTCGCGCACCTCGACCATCCAGTTACCTTGACTAGCACCTCCATCATCGTCTCGACCATCGCGAAGCAGTCGAGATAGAAATGCAAGTCGACGAAGGTCTGTGTGTGGCGACGTATGTGATCCCGAGCGATCTCGATGTCCGAATCGTGCGGGTGTGCCCTGAGCTCAGCCTCGATCTCCTCAAAGATCTTTCGCCTACGGCTGAACTGGTACCGAGCCGCCTCGCTGTAAGCCTCGAGCTGCTCCCAAGCCGCGAGGGCACGCCACCCTCCGATCGGATCGGTGAGGTCTCCGAGGATCGTTTCGATGTATGGAAAATCCAGCTGAAACCAGCGCTGCCCTGGCGGTCCGGTCACGCCAGGCGCAAGGCGGTTCGACGGCGGGTCGGTTCGGATTTCGGTCTTTGGCGTCAGAAAAGCCGGATCCTCGGGATCAATGCTCACCTTCCAAACAGTAATCCGCGGGTGTTGCTCGGCTCCGGCCTTCGTCGGCGGCGTGGCGCGCGCGGTCTAGCTCTTCGGCGTCAGCTCCAGGACCACGATGCCGGTCGCGAACCGCTTCATGTCTGCGAGCTGCAGCTCGCGCCGCTCCGCCGAGTCGTCGAAGAGCTTCGCGCCGCCGCCGAGAACGATGGGGTGGACCATCAGCCGGTACACGTCGATGACGTTCGCGCGCATCAGCGTGTTGAAGAGCTGAGCGCTGCCCGCCAGCAGCAGGTCGCGCCCCGGCTTCTCCTTCAGCTTCCGCACCTCGGCCACGACGTCGCCGCGCACCGGCACCGAGCCTGACCATTCCAGCTTGTCGAGCGTCGACGTCACGACGTACTTCGGCATCGTGTTCATCTTCACGCCGAAGTCGCCGGTGCCCTCCATCGTCGGCCACGCCTTCGCGAAGCCCTCGTACGTCTTGCGCCCGAGGAGCTGCGCGTCCGTGGCCGCGAGCTCTTCGGCCTTGAAGTTCGCCGCCTCCTCGTTGAAGAACGGAAACGACCAGTGACCCGGCTCCTCGAACACGCCGTCCAGCGACACGTACTCCGTGGCGACCAATCTCATGGTCCTAAGGTATCGAAGCGATGGATGTGACCGTCGCGCCCGAGCCCTTCGAGAGCGAGGATGCGCAGCGCCTCATCCGCGAGCTCGACCAAGGCCTCGCGCAGCTGTACACGCCCGACCAGCGCTTCGGTCCCAACTTCAACGCATCGCAGATCGCGGGCGGGCGCGGCACCTTCCTCGTCGCGCGGATCGACGGTCGCGCGGTGGGATGCGGCGCCATCCGCGTCCTCGACGACACGACGGCCGAGGTCAAGCGCATGTACGTCGAGCCCGAGCTGCGCGGCCGCGGCGTGGGCCGCAGGGTGCTCGACGAGCTCGAGCGCAACGCCCGCGAGCTGGGCGTCAGGCGGCTGGTGCTCGAAACCGGCGTCCACCAGCACGCAGCGATCGCGCTGTATCAGCACGCCGGGTTCACGCAGTGCGACTGCTGGGGCGAGTACCTGGGCTCGGCGACCAGCGTCTGCTACTCGAAGCAGCTCTAGCGAAAAGATCCGGTTACCGGAACACCACCTTGGACCCGAACCGGTTGAAACCCAGGCGTTCATAGACGCGCGCGGCGCCCTCGTCGTCGGCGTCCAGGAAGACGAAGTCGCCGCCGCGCTCGAAATGTCGGCGCACGAGCTCTGACGTCACCGTCGCGGCGACGCCGCGTCGCCGGCGGTCGTTCCTCGTCACAACGCCCACGATCTCCGCGACGTCGCCGGTCTGATGCGAGACGCCGGTGCCGACCGGCTCCCAGTCGATCCAGGCAAGGAGGTAGACGCTCGTCGCCGTCTTCAGGTCGTGGGCGAGGCGCTCGACCGGCTGCGGCACGCGGTCCAGGTCGCCGCCGTTCGTCCACCGGATGCGTTGGAACGCGTCCAGCTCGAGCTGTTTCGCGTGCTGGCGAAGCCGGGTGACGGCGATGTCCGGCGCGGCGAACGGTGCAAACGTCTCGGGCCGCACCGCCATGAGCGGGTTGCGCTCCACCGCGATCATGCCCGCGTCCGCGAACCACCTCGCGGCCTGCGGGTACGCGGTCGCGTCGTATTCGACCTCGACGTCCATGGTGTGCCGGCGAAACGCCGTCTGCAGGCGCTTCAGCGCGCGCACCGCGTCGTCCTCGTCCGGGTCGGGGTCGACGAGCGTGACCCACGCGATCGATTCGCCCTCCTGCTCGCCCGGCGTCACGATGGCGCGGAAGGGTCCCATCGCGATCGTTTCTGTCTCCGGGTTGCGGCCCTGCCGGTCGAAGAAATCCTGCAACCAGGACTGGAAGCGCTGGGAGTCGCTCGCGGCGTCCAGCGCGGCCGTCATACCGGCGGGACGGTGTGCTTGCGCAGCGGGCGGGGCGCGACCCGGGTGGCGTACGCGCGGAAGCGCTTGATCAGCTCCGCGCGGAGGTCCTCGGGCTCGACCACGTCGTCCACGATCAGGTTCGCCGCGAGCTTGTAGAGGTCGACGTCCTCGCGGTACTCGTCCTCGAGCTCCTTGCGGCGCGCCGCCCGCTGGTCCTCCGGCAGCTCCGCCAGCTTGTTGAAGAACACCGCGTTCACCGCCGGCTCGGGGCCCATCACGGCGATCTGCGCCGACGGCAGGGCGATCACGGCGTCGGAGTCGAACGCCGGCCCCGCCATCGCGTACAGGCCCGCGCCGTACGCCTTGCGCACGACGACGGAGATCTTCGGCACTGTGGCCTCGGAGACGGCCGAGATCATCTTGGCGCCGTGCCGGATGATGCCGTGCCGCTCGACGTCCGTCCCAATCATGAACCCGGGAACGTCGGCTAAGAAAAGGAGCGGAATCTCGAACGCGTCGCACAGCCAGATGAATCGCGCGGCCTTGTCGGCCGAGTCGTTGAACAGCACGCCGCCCTTCTGCATCGGCTGGTTGGCGACCACGCCGACCGGCATGCCGTCGAGGCGCGCGAAGCCGGTGAGGATCTCCTTCGCGAACAGCTTCTTGATCTCGAGCCAGCTGCCGTCGTCGATCAGCGCGTCGATGACCTTGCGCATGTCGTAGCCCTGGTTCGCCTGCTCCGGGACGACGCTCGCGATCGGTTTGGCGCCCTCCTTCGGCGGTTTCGCTTCGCACGTGGCCGGGCGCTCCCCAGACCGCTGCGGCATGTAGCCCAGGTAGGCGCGGCCGAAGTCGATCGCCTCCCTGTCATCCGCCACCAGCACGTCGCCGCATCCGCTCTCGGTGCAGTGCATGCGCGCGCCGCCGAGCTCCTCGAGGTCGACCTTCTCGCCGACGACGACCTCGACCATGCGCGGCGATCCGAGGTACATCGACGCGTTGCCGTCGACCATCACTACGACGTCGCAGAACGCGGGGATGTACGCGCCGCCCGCCGCAGAGGGTCCGAACAGCAGGCAGATCTGGGGCACCTGTCCGGAGAGCCAGACCTCGTCGTAGAAAATCCGGCCCGCGTGGCGGCGGCCCGGGAACATGTCGATCTGGTCGGTGATGCGGGCGCCAGCGGAGTCGACCAGGTAGAAGAGCGGCACGCGCAGCCGGCCGGCCGTCTCCTGGATCCGCACGATCTTCTCGACCGTGCGCGCGCCCCAGCTCCCGGCCTTGACCGTCGGGTCGTTCGCCATGACCGCGGCCTGGCGGCCCTCGACCGTGCCGAGGCCGGTGACCACGCCGTCCGCCGGCAGGTCGTCGGCGAGCGCGTTCGCGAACGCCCCGTCCTCTATGAAGGAGCCGGCGTCGAGGAGAAGGTCGAGGCGCTCGCGCGCCGTGAGCTTGTTCTGCTCGCGCAGCTTCGGCAGGTACCGGGTGCCGCCCTTGCGCGCTTTGTCGCGCAGCTGACGACTTCTTTCGGTCACTTGCCCTTGAAGTCCGGCTCCCGCTTGTCGAAGAAGGCCTGGATGCCCTCCTTCGCGTCCTCGGTCTTCGAGAGGACGAGGAACTGGCCGTGCAGGTAGTGCAGCGCGGCTCGGAAGTCCATGTCCTGCTGGCGGTAGAAGGAGTCCCTTCCGAGCCGCATCGCCGCGGGCGACTTCTTCGCGAGCGCGGTCGCCATCTCGTTCACGGTCGAGTCGAGCTGCTCGCGCGACACGACCCGGTTGATGACTCCCAGCGACTGCAGCTGTGTCGCGGTCCAGCGGTCGCCGAGCAGCTCCATCTCGAGCAGGACCTTGCGCGGGATGCTCCTCGAGAGGATGGCCTGGATCATCATCGGCCAGATCCCGACGTTGATCTCGGTCGTGCCGAAGGTCGCGGTGTCCACCGAAACGAGAAGGTCGCACGAGCAAGCGAGGCCGAAGCCGCCCGCGAGCGCGTGCCCGTTGATGCGGCCCAGGATGGGCTTGCCGAGGTCCGCCATGAGAAGGAAGAGCTGGACGAACAGGTCGCGGCTGCGGAAGAGCTCGAGGTCCGACATCGAGCCGCCGAAGCTGCTGAGGTCGGCGCCGGCGCAGAACGCGCGGTCGCCGGCGCCGGTCAAGACCACCGCGCGGACTTCCTCTTCGCCCTGGCACCAGCGGAAAGCAGCCGCGAGGTCGCGCAGCATCTGCGGGCCGAGCGGGTTGCGCTGGTCGGGTCGGTTCAGTGTGACCGTCGCCACGCGGCCCTCGACCTTGACGAGGACCTGCTCCAACTCTGGCGCGCCGGGCACTCCTGAAATCTAACCGAGCAGGCCGGCGCCGAGGGCCATACCGACCGCGATCAGCACCCCGCCGCCGATCTCCTCGCTCCACTGCTCGATACGGCGGCCGACGCGGTGCCCGAGCTCCAGGCCGACCAGGGACATCGCGACGCTGACCACCGCCATGAGCACCGCGGCCTCGAAGATCGGCACGTTGTAGATCGCGATCGCGAAGCCGACCGCGAGGTTGTCGATGCTCAGGGCCAGCGCGGTGATCAGGAGCTGGTGCGTGCCGAGGCCGGTGACCGCCGCGACGGTCCCGCTCTGCCTCTCGGCGCGGCCCGAACGCCGGCCCTGCCAGATCGTGTAGGCCCCCGTGACCACGAGGATCACGGCCCCGATGTAGCGGGCCGCGTTGCCGAGGTATCCCGCCACCGACGCGCCGAGGAGCAGGCCCACCACCGGCATCAGGCCTTCGAAAGCTCCAAACGCGATGCCCACGCGGATGCGCGTCCGGGTGTCGATCCCGCTCATCCCGATGCCGATCGCTCCTGCGAAGTTGCTGAGCCCCACTGAGATGCTCACCAGCAACAGACTCAGGAGAGACGACACGGCCGTAACTATATGGACGGGTGTGGATAAGGATGGAAAGTGGTGCCACCCCTGTAACCCAAAGTGATGACAAGCACAGTGGCAAACCCTATAATCCGCCCCGACTCAATCTCGTGAAGCTCAGATCCAGACAGGCCGCAACCGCCGGCGGCGCCCCGAGCGATGACACGGGCATCGACCTCGACAAGCCCATCTTCACGCTCAGCGTGGCCTCCGAGATCCTGGAGACGCATCCCAGGACCTTGATGATGTACGAGCACCTGGAGATGATCCGTCCGAAGCGGACGGTCACCAACCGGCGCCGGTACTCGCGGCGCGACGTCATGAAGCTGCAGGCGATCCAGACCCTGACCCGCCGCCACGGCGTCAACCTGGCCGGGGTCCGCTACATCCTCGTTTTGCTCAAACGGCTGCAGGCAGCCGGAATCGAACCACCGGAGGGATTGAGAAATCTGGACGTGACCCTGATTGACGTCTGACCCGTCGTTCCAGCAGCCCGTGCGCAGGGTTTTCCACAGCCTGCGTTAACCAAAGGTCGAGGAGATGTCGAAGAAACGCCGCCGTTTGGAGATCAAGGTCGATCCGTTGCCGGCTCCGTACATGGACGAGACGGCATCCTGCCCTGTCTGCGGCCGGGACGCCGCCGCCATAGGCCGCCGGCAGCTGCAGATCGTGTTCCGCTGCGACGCGTGCAAGGTCGTCTTCAAGCGCAACCGCAGCTGGCCGTATATCTACTAGCGCCCAGGTGAGCCCGCTCCCCCGCGCTCCGGCGCGGGGGAGGCGCCTGCTGTCCGTGCTAGCCGTACTGGTGCTCGTGGTCGCGCTCGGCACGGGCGGATACCTCGTCTATTCGAAGTGGGGGGCGAACCCCGGATGCCAGGGCGCCGTCGCCGGCTGCACCCGCGTGTTCTTCCTGGGGAACAGCTACACCTCGGTCAACGACCTGCCGTACGTGTTCGCGGCGCTCGCGTGGTCGGGCGGCCATCGCGTGGATACCGCCGTCATCGCCCCCGGCGGCTGGTCGCTCGTCGACCACGCCGGCGACCCGGACACCAGGGCGACGCTGAGCGCGTCCCACTGGGACTGGGTCGTGCTGCAGGAGCAGAGCGAGGTCCCGGCGATCGAGTCCGACCGGCAGCGGCTCATGTATCCGGGCGCGCGGGAGCTGGTCGCCGCCGTCCGCGCCGCCGGCGCGCAGCCGATCTTCTACGAGACCTGGGGGCACGAGGGCGGCTGGCCCTCCGCCGGCATGCCCGACTACCACTCGATGCAGACGGCGATCGACGACGCGTACGACTTCATCGCCCGCGAGCAGGGCGCCCCCGTGGCCCCGGTCGGCCGCGCTTGGGCCGAGATCGTGAACTCGGACCCGACCCCCGGCCTCTGGCAGGGCGACGGGAGCCACCCGACCGCCAAGGGGACCTACCTGGCCGCCTGCGTGCTCTACGCGGCGACTTTCCACGAGAGCCCGGTGGGGCTCGGCTACCACCAATGGATCTCGGGCGCCGACGCCGCCGAGGCCCAGGCGGCGGCGGCCGACGTGGTGCCCGGGTTGCCTGCGTCCGCCAATCGTCCGTAGGCTGGGTAGCGTGAACAAGAAATCCGCGCGGTCAGCTGCGCTTTTCGGCCTCATGGCTGGGGTCGCCACCGTCGTCGTCGCCGAGGCGGTCCGCCCGCGCGGCGGCACCACGCTCCTTCTCGATTGGGAGGAGGTCCGCCGCCGAGCCCGATCGTGGCTCGCGTCCGCGGACGCTCCGGCCGTCGACCTCGACGCCGCGACCCGCGGCTACCGAGTGATGGCGGCCGAGCTCGAGCGCCCGTTCCTGGAGTTCGTGGGCGGGCTGCCTCGAGGGGCGTCGATGCCCGAGTTCGAGGCCCTCGACCGGCCGGGCTGGCTCGATCTCAACCTCGGGATGCTGCGGCGCATGGTCGACCCGATCCTGGAGCAGGGCCGGATGCCTAACTCGCTGCTCATCGAGGCCGGCCGCGCCGGTCTCAACCAGTACGTGGCCTTTCTGCTGGCGTTCCTCGGCCGTCGCGTGCTCGGGCAGTACGACCCGCAGCTTCTCGGCACCGAGCCGATGGGTGCGGACGGGCTCTACCTGGTCGAGACGAACGTCGAGGACTGGGGGCGCAAGGCGGAGCTGCCCGCAGGCGAGCTCCGGCGCTGGCTGATCCTTCACGAGATGACGCACGCCTGGCAGTTCGCCGCCCACCCGTGGCTGCGGCCGTACATGGAGCACTCGATGCGCGTGCTGCTCGAGTCGGCGACGAAGGGCGGCTCAACCGCCGCGCGGGTCGCCGCGTTCGCGGGCCTGGTGCCGACGCAGTGGCGGATGATGCGGCAGATGCAGGGCTCGATGTCCTTCGTCGAGGGCTACAGCAACCTGGTCATGAACGAGCTCGGAAGTAAGATCCTGCCGGGGTTCGAGGAGCTCGAGAACGCGTACCGCGCCCGGGGGCGGAGCCGGAACGTCGTCGAGATCATCATCTGGCGGCTCACCGGGCTCGAGTTGAAGCTGCAGCAGTACCAGCGGGGCGAGGCGTTCTGCCGCGCGGTCTACGACGAGTACGGGATGTCAGTCCTGAACCGGGCCTGGGAATCGGCCGACGCCATGCCGAAGCTCGAAGAGCTGGCCGACCACCAAACCTGGTACCGCCGAGTGGTCAAGGCCGCGGCAGCAGTCTAGGTACTCCAGCCCTCACCCGGCGCTTCGCGCCACCCTCTCCCGCTTCGCGGGAGAGGGCTTCTCCGGCCCTAGTCCTTCAGCTCTTCCTGGGCGGTCTCTTCGGAGATCGGCATGACCGTGACCGGCAGGTCCGAGATGTCGAAGTACCGGATCGGCTTGTTGAGCCGCTTCGCGATCCCGACCTGGACCTTCACGCCCAGCGATATGCGGCCGAACACCCACACCTCGTCGCACCGGGCGAGCAGGTTGTTCATCGCCTCGCGCACGACGTCCTTCCCGACGGTGTGCATGAGGTAGTAGTCGAAGAGCATGAACGGGCTGACCGGCACGAGCCCCGAGTCGAGCACGAACTTCTGGATGTGCGCCCGCCAGTAGAACGCCTTGTTCGACATGGCGACATACACCAGTCGCTTCGGATGACGCAGGGTTTCCTCGGCCTGGTCACGTGCGCTGGGCTTCGTGGTCGGCGCGAATATGCGCTCGAGGATGTCGTCGGCAGCCTTCGAAACGGCCATGAAGTGAGCGCCTATCCTATCAGCCGTGCCCGCCGGCTCCCGGTTCGACCTGACCGGCCGGCTCGCCATCGTGACCGGCGGCAGCCGCGGCATCGGCGGAGCGATCGCCGAATTGCTGGCTGAAAACGGCGCGGACGTCGTCATCTCGAGCCGCAAGCAGAGCGACCTCGACACCGAGGCCGAGCGCATCAACGCCCTGCATCCCGATCGGGTGACCGCCGTCGCGGCGCACGCCGGCCGGCCCGAAGACCTCGAGCGGTTGGTAGGCGCCGTGATGGAGCGCCACGGCCGGATCGACATCCTCGTGAACAACGCCGGGACCAACCCCTACGCGGGGTCGCTGATCGATGCCGAGCTGAGCGCGTGGGACAAGACGTTCGAGGTGAACGTCCGCGGCTACTTCCTCCTGACGCAGCTCGTGTACCGCGCCTGGATGAGCGAGCACGGAGGGTCGATCGTCAACGTCGCGAGCACCGGTGGATTGCGGCCGGGCATGGGCCTCGGCGTCTACCGGGTCACGAAGGCGGCCGTCGTCTTCATGACGCGCCAGCTCGCGCGCGAGATCGGCAGCAACGTCCGCGTCAACGCCGTGGCGCCCGGGCTCATCAAGACCCGGTTCGCAGAAGCCCTATGGGCGAACGAGGACATACTTGCGCGGATCCTCGCGCCGAACCCGACGGGCCGCATCGGGAGCGTCGAGGAGGTCGCGAACGCGGTTCTCTTCCTGGTCTCCGACGCCGCCAGCTACGTCAACGGCGAGGTGATGATCGTGGACGGCGGGGGCGGGGAGGTCTGACCTCGTGCGGCTCCTCGACGGAGCCGTTCGCCGATTCACCGGCGCCGTTCTGCGAGGGCGGCTGGCGGCTGTGGATGAAGTCCTCGAGCTCCTTCTCGTACTGGTACGCGTGACGGTCGGGCTGGTAGCGAAGGACGCGCCGCTGCTGGATGAAGTCCTCGTACGCGGCCTTCGTCGTCCGATGCGCACGGAAGCCAAGGTTGCGCGCGGCTTTGGCGGTTGACAGCGTGCGGCCCCAGCGGAGGAGGTCGAGCAGTTGCGGCGAGAGGAATGCGAGGCGGCTCTGCCGCAGCGCGAACGCCGCGAGCTCGATCCCGACGGGCGGCAGCAGGGGGAGGTGCGGTTTGCCCGCGAAGTCGAGGAGCGCGGTAAGCGGCTCGGAGTCGGCGGGCGCGATGTTGTACGCGCCCGCGGGGCCGCGACGCGTGGCCAGTACCATCGCCTCGATGCAGTCGTCGCGGTGGATGAGCTGCAGCGATGGGTCGTACCCCGCTACCGTCGGCACGAGCTCGAGGTCGAGGTAGCGGGCGAGGGGCTGCGGCTCCTGCGGGTTCAGGCTGTTGGTGAAGCGCATCACGAGGATGTCGATGGTCGGGTTGCGGGTCGCGAAGTCGCGCACGTAGGACTCGACCTCGACGATGTCGCGCACGAACTGGTGGCGCGAGTTGGAGTCGAGGCGTTGGTCCTCGCGCACGCCGACGGGCAGGTCGAAACGGGAACCGTAGACGTGGCCGGAGGACTTGAGGATGAATCGGCGCACGGGGCTGTCGGCGCCGGCGCAGCCGGCGAGGAGGTTGAGCGTGCCGATGACGTTCATCTCGTGTGCCCGGGCCGGGTCCATGTCGAAGGAGTCGATGCGGGTGAGGGTGTGGACGACGGTGTCGATGCCCACCGCGCGCACGAGCTTGCCGATGAGCGAGTGGCGGATGTCGAGCTTGAGGTAGTCCGCGCGGCCGAGGTCGTAGCGCGGCTCGCGGATGTCGATGCCGATGACCTCGGCGACGTCGGGATCCTCGACCAGGCGCTGCACGAGCAGCGCGCCCCACCACCTGGCCACGCCGGTGACGAGGATGCGTCTCTTCTTAGGCACGAACTCAGAGTCTACGCACGCCCATGAAGTCGGTTCTGTATACAAATTCGGCATCGACCCCGGTCCTCAACCCCGGTTTTGTATACAAATCCGGCAGCTCGGCCGATGCCGCAGCCTCAGTACGTTCGCTTGATGACGTCGCGTTCCATCAGGGCGACGGCCTGCGTCACCGCGTCGCTCAGCGGCTGCTTGGCCTGCCGCAGCGCCCACTCGAGCTGCCGCAGCAGCGAGTACAGCGACTTCATCGCCTTGATCGCGTCGCCGATGTCCACGTTCGCCGGCAGCGGTATCTGGTCGATCGGCTCCGAGTTCGCCCAGCGATACGCAAAGTCGATGTAGTCGTGCGACGGCTGCCGCAGGTTCGGCTCGTCGAGGTCCTTCTCCATGTCCGCGAACCGGAAGTACAGCGTCCGCACAAGCCGCGCCGTCTGCGCGATCGCATGCGTCGGATACTTCCGGGGTCCCTGCGGGCGCCGGTCCCGCCCCCGCTCGCGATCCTCGGCCGCGAGCATCACGAGCACCGCGCACAGCTCCTCCGGCCGAAGGCCCTCGAGCCAACCCGCCCACACCGCCTCCGCCACGAGGATCGTGTTCTCGCCGTACACGCGTGACGCGAACAGGCCCTTGTCCGTCGGCTTGTCGTTCGCGAGGAACCCCGCCTCGGCCAGGATCCGCGACAGCCGCCGCAGCTTGCGCGCGTACTCGTCCATCTGCCCGCCGAGGTCGCGCTCGCCGGCGTGCATCTCCTGCTGGAGCGCGCGGATCTCCGCGTACCGCTGCAGGTGCTCGCCGAACCGCGGCGAGCGGACGACCTTCAGCTTCCGCTGGCGCTCCATCAGCCCCCGCGCCTCCGCCTCGAGCCGCTCCACGAGCTTCTGCGATCCACCACCCATGCCCCGAGCACGCCCGCGCCCGCCCCGGCGCCGGCCCTCGTGGCGCATCGCCCGCCGCTCCGAGCCCGCCTCGCGCCGCAGCCGCCGCAGCTCGATCCGGATCGACCGCCGGCGGTCCTCGAGCCTGAAGTACTCCGCCACGTCCTCGACCGACACCTCGCTGTCGTCCCACATCTCGCGAATGTCCGCCAGCCGCGCCCGCACGTTGACCAGCCGCTCGTTCGTCTGATCCGCCGCCAGCCGCTTCTGGAACTGGCCGAAGGAGCGCTGCATCAACGCCTCCGCCTCCTGCGGCGTGTACACGCGCAGGAGGTTGAGCGCCATGTTGTAGCTCGGCAGGAACTTCGACTCCACCACGAGCGTCGGCCCCATCGCGACCTCGTAGATGGTCCCGACCTCGACGTCCGACTCCTTGAGGATCACGCCGTGCCCGATGACGTCGATCCCGCGGCGCCCCGCGCGGCCCATCAGCTGCGTCAGCTCACCGGTCGTGAGGTTCGAGAAGTTCACCCCGTCGAATTTCGTGAACGACGAGACGACGACCGCGCGCGCCGGCATGTTGATGCCGAGCGACAGCGTCTCCGTCGCGAAGACCGCCTTGATCAGCCCCCGCTGAAAGAGCTGCTCGACCATCTCCTTGTGGTACGGGAGCAGCCCGGCGTGGTGCTCGGCGAGGCCCCGGCGCAGCAGGCGCGCGTCCACCATGCGCCGGAACAGCGTCTCCTCGTCGGTGTCGCGCAGCCCCGCGAGCGCTTCGGCCGCGACGCGATCGATCTCCTCCTTCTCCTCCCGCGTCGTCAGGTCGAGCTCGTGGTACGAGCAGCGCGCAAGCGCTTCGCGGCAGCCGCGCCGCGAGAAGATGAAGTAGATCGCGGGCAGCATGTCCATGCGCCGCAGCTCCTCGAGCACCTGGAGCAGGTCGTTCGAAGGAAGCCGCTTGTAGCCGCCGACTCGATACGACGCCTCCTCCTCCTGCGCTCCCTTCGACCACGTGCGCTTGTCGATCGCGCCCGCGGCGTCGAACAGCGGCAGGAAGTGGTTGTGGATCGAGAGCCACATCTTCAGCTCGACCGGCCGCACGTCGTGGAAGACCGTCTCCATGCCGCCGCGGTTCTCGGCCATCCAGTCCGCGATCTCCTGGTAGTTGCCGATGGTCGCCGAGAGCCCGACGAGCTTGATCGTGCGCGGCGCCTGGATGACGATCTCCTCCCACACCGACCCACGCGGGAAGTCGTCGATGTAGTGCACCTCGTCGAGCACCACGTATCCGACGAGGTCGAGGCGCGCGGGATCCTCATAGATGAGGTTGCGCAGGATCTCCGTCGTCATTACGACCACCGGCGCGTCGTCGTTGATCGTGTTCTCGCCCGTGACCAGGCCGACGTCATGCTCGCCGTACCCGCGCACGAAGTCGTGGTACTTCTGGTTGCTCAGCGCCTTCAGCGGCGTCGTGTAGATGACCTTGCGGCCCTCGCGCAGCGCGCGGAAGATCGCGTACTCGGCGACGATCGTCTTGCCGCTCGACGTCGGCGCGCTGACGAGAACGCCGCCACGTCCGTGGTCGAGCTTCTCGATCGCCTCGCGCTGAAACGGATCGAGCTTGAACGGCAGCGTGGCCTCGAACTCGTCGGCGAGGCTCGCGTCGTCTGGCGCCCTCACAGCCTGATCAGCTCGGTGTGCACGTCGGCGATCTGCGTCCCGTCCGCGTGTCGCTCGACGAACCGCAGCGCCTTCGCGAGCATCTCGTCGGCGTGGCGGCTGTCGCCGCTGACGCACGTTACCGCGAGCTCCGCCAGCTGCCAGCGGTCCTGCTCGCCGACCTCGGCCGCGGCGACCTTCAGCTCCTGGCGGATGCGCCGCAGCAGGCCGCTCACGACCTGTCGCTTGGATTTCAATGAGCCGCTCTCGGGGAGATGCATGACGAAACGCATCACGCCGACCGTCAGGTGCGCCGCCATCTTTCCCAGTTAGATTAGGTCGATGCCGGCGCGCACCCCTGAGCTCGACGAGCTCGGAACCGACATCGTCAAGGCCTCCTACCTCAAGGGCGATTTCGTCCTGCGCTCGGGGAAGCACAGCAACCGCTACTTCGACAAGTTCCTTTTCGAGACCGATCCCGCGCTGCTGCGGCGGCTGGGCAAGCACCTCGCCGAGCTGGTGCCCGCCGATACCGAGCTGCTCGCGGCGCCCGAGCTTGGGGCCGTGCTGCTCGGCGGCGCGGTATCGATGCAGATGGGCCTGCCGCTCGTCCTCGTGCGCAAGGAGCCGAAGGGCTACGGCACCGCGAAACAGATCGAGGGCCGGTTCCAGACCGGAAGGCGCGTCACGGTGATCGAGGACGTCGTCACGACGGGCGGCGATTCGCTGCGCACCATCGAGGTGCTGCGCGGGGCCCAGCTCGAGGTCATCCACCTCGTCGTCGTCCTCGACCGCGGCGAGGGCGGGAGCGACAACGTCGCCGGCGCCGGCATTCCGTACTCGCCGCTGTTCCGGATCGAAGACCTCACGCTTGACTGACCTCCTTTTCGAAGGAGCGACCGTCTACACGCCGGAGGGACCGCGCGACGTCTCGGTGCGCGTGAGCGATGGAGTCATCACCGAGGTCGGCGACGCAAACGCGCGAGGTGCGAAGGTCGTGCGGGCGGATGGCCTCTACCTGATGCCTGGCGCGATCGACGTGCACGTGCACAGCCGCGACCCCGGCTTCCCCGAGAAGGAGGACTTCGGGACGCTCACCGCTGCGGCCGCCGCCGGCGGCGTGACCACGGTCGTCGACATGCCGAACACGGTGCCCGCGGTCGACTCGGCCGGCGTGCTCGAGGCCAAGGCCGCGCTTGCGCACAGCCGCGCGCGCGTCGATTTCGGGCTGTGGGCGCTGATCCGTTCGACGTCGACGCCCGACCAGCTCCGCGCCCTCGCGGCCGCGGGCGCGACCGGCTTCAAGGCCTACCTCGGCTACTCGTTCAGCCTCAGCCGGAAGCAGGTCCTGCACACGTTCGAAACCGGCGACCCGGACCTCGAGGCGCCGCCCGACTACGGCACCCTTACCCGCCTCGGCCCCGACCTGGCCGCGATCGGTCTGCCGGTGGTGATCCACGCCGAGGACGCGAGCGTGCTGCACACGTTCCGCCGACCGCTCGAGACCTACGCCGACGTCCTCGCCTCACGGCCGAGCGAAGCCGAATCGGTCGCCATCTCGGCGGCGGGCGCGGTCGCGAGGGACTTCGGCTTTCACCTTCACGTCGCGCACCTGTCGAGCGCCCAGGGCCTCGCCGCCGCCGAGGACGCGATGGCCGCGGGAACGCAGCTCACGCTCGAGACGTGCCCGCAGTACCTGTGGCTGTCGGACGAGGACTTCCAACGGGTCGGCACCGCGATGAAGATGAACCCGCCGGTGAAGACCGCCTCCGACCGCGCCGCCTTGCGGGACGGGCTGCGCCGCGGCGCGATCACGATCGTGGCCACCGACCACGCTCCGCACGGAGATGACGAGAAGGCGCGCGGACTCGCGGACGCGCCGCCGGGCTCGCCGGGCGTGCAGACGCTCTACCTCAGCTGCCTGCAGCTGGCGAGCGACCTCGGCGACGTGGCGCTCGCGACCAGGTGGCTCGGCGAGGCGCCGGCCCGGCTCGCGGGCCTGGGCGAGAGCAAGGGCCGGATCGCTCCCGGCTACGACGCCGACCTGGTGCTCGTCGACCCGCGCCGCACGACACGCTTCGCGGCGAGCGCGATGAAGTCGCGGCAGCGGCATGGGGCGCTCGAAGGATTGACCTCGAGCTTTGCGATCAAGGCCGTCTACGTGCGCGGCACGCCGGCCGCCCGGGCGTCAGGCCGGATGGTGCGACCGGCTACGCGCGAACCGGGGCGTTTCTGAAGATCGGGTTCGTCTGCAGCTCCCTGTCCAGGCTCGTTGCAGGTCCGTGCCCCGGGTACAGCGCGGTCGTCAGCGGAAGCTTGAGGAGCTTCGTGCCGATGCTCATCATCTGGCGGCGGATGTCGGTCTCCGGCATCTGGCGCCCGATGCCGCCGGCGAGGATCGTGTCGCCGACGAAGGCGTGGTTGCCCACGACGTAGCAGACGCTGCCCGGCGTGTGCCCGGGCGTGTGCATCACCGCCAGCTTGAACTGGCCGAACTCGAGCTCGTCGGCGTCGAAGAGGTAGCGGTCGGCGGAGCGCAGGAACTGCTTGGCATCGGCGGTGTGCAGCGCGGTCTCGCCGCCGACGAGATCCTTGAGGTCGTCCTTGCCGCCGACGTGGCCCGGGTGGCAGTGCGTGGCGACGATCCAGCGCACCTTCACGTCCGCCGGGATCTGCTCGGCGATCTTCTCCGCCGGCAGGCCGGGGTCGATGACCACCGCCTCCTTGGAGTCGGCGTCGGTCACGACGTAGCAGTTGACCTCGCGGTCGAGCTTGACCTTGACGATTCCGAGTCGCGCCACGAGTCAGTATTTACCGGAAATGGAGAGGGTGCTGGTGGTGGCGTTCGGCGCGGCGCTCGTGCTGATCTGCCTCTTCTGGACGTACGGCTACTTCAGGAAGAGGTCGAAGGGCCGCTTCTAGATCGGTAGGCCGCCGCCCATTCGGCCTCATTTGCACAAATCGATCGCATCAGCTGCGTGCTTTTCGCGCGATTTGTGCGAAATGCGCGGTACGGCGGTCCAGGCGAGGGCCGCTTCTAGCCGCCCGAGTCGCCCTGCACCTTCAGCCGCAGCGCGTCTAGCGCGTCGAACTTGTCCAGCGGGAGCTTCGGGCGCGCGCGGTCGGGGTACTTCGCGACCTGGATCGAGTCGAGGAGCAGCTCGACCTCTTCGGGCGTGAAGTGGATCGTCCGGTAGACGACCTCCTTGACCTGCACGACGTGCCGGTCGACGGTGTCCTTGATCACGTCGTCGGTGTCGCTCACCACCTGAGGGCGGGTCGGCCGGAACAGCTCCTCGGAGCCGGCGAGCGATGCGCGTTTGAAGCTAGTCATGTCCCTTGTGATTCTCCAAGACCTTGGCCGCCAGCATGCGGTACGCCCGCGCCCCGTCCGATTCCTGAGCGTACTTGAGGATGGACTGCCCCGCGAGCGGCGTCTCTGCAAAGCGGATCGAATCGGTCACGCCAAACTCGTAAACCTTGTCGCCGTACTTCTCGCGCACGGCCGCGAGCACCTCCTGCGAGTGCAGGGCGCGCTGCTTGTAGAGCGTCGGCAGGATGCCGATCAGCTCCAGCCGCGGGTTGAGCCTGCGCTTCACCCGGTCCATCGTCACCAGCAGCTCCTGCATGCCCTTAAGCGCGAGGAACTCGGCCTGCAGCGGCACCAGCACCTCGTTTGCGGCGACCAGGGCGTTGATCACGATCAGGTCGAGCGACGGAGGGCAGTCGATGATGATGAAGTCGTACCGGCGCTGCGCCGGCTCGAGCTTGTCGCGGAGGATGCTCTCGCGTCCGATCTCGTTGATGAGCTGGTTCTCCGCGCCGGCGAGCTCGATGTCAGCGGGGATGTAATGAACGCCCATCTGCGGCGCTTCGAGCACCACGTCCGTGACCGTCACCTCGGGGTCGACGAGCAGGTGGTAGATCGTCTTGTCCAGCTCCGCGGGCGGCTTCATATAGAGCGTCAGGTGCCCCTGCGCGTCGAGGTCGAGGAGGAGGACACGCTGCCCCAGCTCCGCCAGCGCCGCGCCTAGATTGACGGCGGTCGTGGTCTTGCCCACCCCGCCTTTCTGCATCGCTACGGCGATCGTTCGGGCCAAGAGTGAGTTGGAGTCTATACGAAGCCCCGTCATTACAATGCTGCCGGGTTGGTCATCGACATAGCGGTCGCGGTGCTCGTGATCCTGGCCCTCATCCTCGGGTACCAGCGAGGCGTGATCCAGCCCCTTATGGCCGAGATCTTTTTCTTCGGCACGCTGCTCGTGATCTTCCGTTTCCACGACGCCTACACGGCGGAGATGGAGAAGATCGCGCACATCAACGCCGTGCTCAGCATCTTCATCGCGATCGTCATCGCGCTGATCCTGGGCGGCGTGGGCGGCGCGGTCGGCGGCGCGTTCCACCGCATGGAGGCGATCCGCGGCGTCGACGGCCTCCTTGGCGTCTTCGTCCACGTGATCGTGACCCTGGTCCTGATCTACCTCGCCATCTCAGCCCTGGTGACGCTCGACAACGCGTTCGTGCCTACGCTGAACCGGGCGAGCCTGACCCTGCAGCAGGTGAACCAGCTGGAGAGCCAGATCCTCTCGAACCCGATCACGGCCGCGATGGTCTCGAAGGACGACCTGACCGCGCTGAAGGCCGCCGCGGCCAAGAACAACGCCGCGCACATCGACGCGATCGCCGGCATCCACCAGCTCGAGCAGCTCTACACCGGGTTCCTCGAACCGCAGCTGCACAGCTCGCGCACGGTGCCCTTCATCCTGAGCATCGGCGACAAGCTGCCGATCATCGGCCACGTCGGGCCCAACGACCTGAAGCCGGTGCCGACCCCGACCGCGTGCCCGAGCGCCTCGCCGTCGCCTTCGCCGACCAAGTCGCCGGCCAAGGCGAGCCCGTCGCCGAAGGTGACGCCGACCCCGAAGCCGTCAGCGCAACCCTGCTAGTCGAAAGACTTACCTTGAAGGGACTGTGCTCGACCTCTCGCTGACTCCGGACCAGGAGCAGCTCGTCCAGACGGTCCGCGACTTCTGCGCCCGCGAGTTCGCGCCGCACATCGCGGCCGACGATCGCGCGGGCCGTCACGACCCCGAGATATTCGCCAAGCTCGCGTCCATCGGCCTCCCCGGCGTGTGCTTCCCGCAGCGCTACGGCGGCTACGGCCTCGACTACCTCGCGCTGGGCCTGGTGTGCGAGGAGCTCGAGTACGTGGACACCGTGTTCCGGACCGTGCTCTCGGTGCACGTCGGGCTCGTCGGAATGGGCCTCTACACGTGGGGCACCGAGGAGCAGAAGCAGCGGTGGCTGACGCCGATGGCGAAGGGCGAGAAGCTCGCCTGCTACGGGCTCACTGAGCCGAATGCGGGCTCCGACGTCGCTTCGATGCAGGCTACCGCGCGCCGCAGCGGCAGCTCCTACGTCCTGAACGGCCAGAAGATCTGGGTCTCGGACGCGGACACCGCCGCCTACATGCTGCTGTTCGCGAAGACCGACCCCAAGGGCGGCTCGAAGGGCGTTTCGGCGTTCATGGTCGACCGCGCGACTGCGGGCAAGGCCCTGCGCACCGAGCCGATCGAGGACCGGCTCGGTATCCGCGCCGGCGACGTCGGCTCGATCTTCATGCAGGACCTCGAGGTCGACGAGCGGGACCGCATCGGCGACGAGGGCGACGGTTTCAAGATCGCGATGAGCTGCCTCGACAACGGCCGCTACACGGTCGGCGCGGGCGCCACCGGCACCGTGCGCGCGTCGCTCGACGCGTCGGTGCGGTACGCGAAGGAGCGAAAGACGTTCGGCCAGGAGATCGGCCGCTACCAGCTCGTGCAGCAGATGATCGCGCACATGTCGCGCGACTACGAGATCTGCCGCCTTCTCTATTTCAAGGTGGCGTACATGAAGAACAAGGGCCTCCGCCACACGCGTGAGGTCTCGATGTCCAAGCAGTACGCGACGGACGCCGCCTTCAACGCCGCGAACGACGCGATCGAGGTGCACGGCGCGTACGGCTACTCGGCCGAGTATCCCGTCGAGAGGTTCCTGCGCAACGCGCGCGCGCCGATCATCTACGAGGGCACGCGCGAGGTGCACACGATCCTGCAGGGCGAGTACGCGCTCGGCTACCGGCAGGACCGCCCGGTCAAGAAGCAACTGCCGGCATACGAACCTGACTGACCGTTGATCGACGTAACGGGTCTCAGGCCCTGGGGAGGGTTGGCGGGCGCGGCCGAGGGCGCGACCGTGACGCTCGCCGGCATCCCGTACGACGGCTCGGCGACCTATCGCAAGGGCGCGGCCGAGGCGCCGGAGCGCGTCCGCACGCTGTCGGGCGTAATGCCGCCGGTGACCGAGGACGGACGGCTGCTCGCCGGCATCGCGGTGCACGACCTGGGCGACCTCGACGCGGGCGATGCGATCGAAACCGGCTGGAACGCCGTGGCCGACCGGCTCGCCGCCGTGCCGCGAGACTCTCTGCTGACCGTTCTCGGCGGGGACCACTGCACCGCCATCGCGACGCTCGCGGCGCAGGCGCGCCGCCACCCGGGCCTCAAGGTGCTCTGGGTCGACGCGCACCCCGACCTGTGCGACTTCTCACGAGGCGGGAAGTGGACCTGCGGTTGCGCGCTGCGCCGTGCGCTCGACGTCTCCGGCATCGCGCCGCAGAACGTCGTGATCGTCGGCGGCCGCGACTACGACCCCGAGGAGATCGAGTTCATCCAGCGGCATGGCGTGATGCTGGTCAGCGCACGGGACGTCGCGCTCGATGCCGAGGGCTGGCACAAGCGGGTGCGTGACCGCCTGTCCGGCAGCGAGGTGCACGTCTCGTTCGACATCGACGCGCTGGACCCCGCCTTCGCGCCCGGCACCGAGATCCCGTCGGCGGGCGGACTCAGCACACGGCAGGCGCTCGAGATGCTGCGCGCCGCGGCCGAGGGCTCGACGCTCGTCGGCCTCGACCTGGTCGAGCTGTCGCCGCCTTTCGACAACGGCAACATCACATCCCTGGCCGCGCTGAAGCTCATCTTCGAGTTCTGGGGCCTGCACCGAGATCGAGACCGCTGAAGTAGTCATCTGCGGCGGCGGCATCAGCGGGTGCGCGCTCGCCTACCAGCTGGCGAAACGCAAGGTCGAGGTCGTTCTGCTCGAGCGCTCGGAGCTCGGCTCGCAGTCGACCGGCAAGTGCGCCGGCGGCGTGCGCCAGCAGTTCTCGAACGAGCCGAACGTCCTCCTTCAGCGCATGGCCGTGCGGATGCTCGAGGCGTTCGAAGAGGAGGTCGGCCACCCCGCCGACTTCCGCCAGATCGGCTACATGTTCGTCCTCAGCGAGCCGAAGCAGGTCGATGAGTTCCGCCGCAACCTCGAGATGTGGCACCGCGTCGGGCTAGCCGAGGCGCGCTGGGTCGAGCCGGAGGAGGCCGCGCGGCTGGTGCCCATCCTCGCCGTCGACGACGTCCTCGGCTGCACGTTCTGCCCGACCGACGGCATCGCCAGCCCGGCCGACGTGACGATGGGCTACGCCGCGGCCGCCCGGCGGCTCGGCGCGCGCATCCGCGAGGGCGTCGAGGTCACGGCCATCGAGCAGGAGGGCGGCCGCGTGACCGCCGTCCGCTCATCGCAGGGCGACATCGCGACGCCGCTCGTCTTCGACTGCGCCGGCCCGTGGGCGTCGTCGATCGGCCGGATGGCGGGGCTCGAGATCCCGGTGCAGCCCTATCGCCGGCACATCGCGGTGACGGACACGTTCCCGGCGGTGCCGCGCACCACACCGATGACGGTCGACTTCCGGACGTCGCTGTACTTCCATCCCGAGGGCGATGGCGTGCTCATCGGCATGAGCGATCGCGAGGAGGGACCGACCTACGACACCGACGTCAACTGGGATTTCATCGCGAAGATGTTCGAGGAGGCTGAGCGGCGCGCGCCCGAGCTGGCGAAGGCATCGATGAAGACGGCGTGGGCCGGCCTCTACGAGACGACGCCCGACCACCAGGCGATCCTGGGGCCGATCTCCGGTGTCGAGGGTTTCTGGTGCGCGGCCGGGTACAGCGGCCACGGCTTCATGCAGGCCCCGGCGGCCGCGCTGCTGCTGACGCAGATGCTCCTCGACGGTGGCGCCGAGCTCGACCTCTCGTCGTTCTCGTTCGAGCGCTTCGCGAAGGGTGCGCTCGTCCGCGAGCGCAACATCATCTAGCGGCGGACGACCGCCAGCGCGACCACGATGAGCGCGATTCCGCCGAGGATGAGCAGGCCCGAGCAACCCGACTGGACCACCGTGTAGGCGACGCCGCCGGTCTGGCCGAAGGTCGATGCGATCTCGGCGCGGCGGCGATAGCGGCGGATCGCGCCGACGATCCCGCCGATGCCAAGAACGCAGGCGAAAAGGCCGAGACCCGCGCCGCCGAGCTGCTCTCCGCTCATCTGAGATGAGTATGCCCTCGGGTAGGATTTCGCTCCGTGGCGAGAGTCCTGCTCCTCGGCTCGACCGGTTTCCTCGGCCGTGCTGTCACGCACAAGCTCCTCGACGCCGGCCACCAGCTTCGCGTCCTGGTCCGCGATCCGATGAAGGCGGCCGCCTACAAGGTGCGCGGCGCGCAGGTCGTCGTCGGCGATGTCATGAACGCGCAGACCGTCACGACGGCGGCGCAGGGGACCGAGCACATCGTCAACCTCGTCGCGGTGCGGCGCAACAAGCCGCAGTCCATGTTCGAGGTGAACGCGGACGGCCCGCGCATCATCGGCGAGGCGGCGAAGGCCGCCGGGACGAAATCGGTGATCTTCGTGAGCGCCATCGGCGCGCGCCTCGACCAGAAGTACAAGTACCTCACGTCGCGCTGGATGGGCGAGCAGGAGCTGGCCAAGACCGGCGTCGCCGGCGCGATCCTCCGGTTCTCGTTCATCCTCGGCGAGGACGGCGGCGTGCTCGACGACTTCGTGCGCGCCGCGAACTTCGGCCCCTTCCTGATCATCCCCGGCGACGGCAAGACCCAGATGCAGCCGATCCTGCGCGACGACGCGGCGCGCTGCATCGTCGAGTCGGTCGGGAAGGCCGACCTCCTGGGCAAGATCATCGAGCTAGGCGGACCGGAGGTCGTGACCTACGAGACCATGTTCGACTGGTTCATCGCGGCCCGCGGGATCAAGAAGCGGAAGATGCACGTGCCGCCGGCCCTGCTCATGCCCGGCGCTGCGGTGATGGAGCTCCTCAGCGACAACCCGGTCGCGACGCCCGACGAGATCAACACGATCCAGCTGGCGAACGTCGCCGACGGGCTCGATTCCGTGACCGCGCACTTCGGCTGGCGTCCCGCCGCGCCGAGCACGTGGGCCCCGACGGCGTGGGCCGCGAGGCGCCGGTAGAGCGGATCCGCGCGTTCTTCGGGCTGCCGCTGCCCGACGAGCAGCGGACGGCGCTCGCCTCGTACCTCGAGGCCTGCACGGCGCTCGCGCCGGACTTCCGTTGGAGCGACCCGGGCAACCTGCACCTCACAATCCGGTTCGTCGGCTCCGTCGAACGCTCGATCGTGGAGGGCATAGCGTCGCGTGTCTCGGGTCCGGCGTTCGAGATCGCGCTGGGCGACGTCGGCTCGTTTCGCCGCGGCAGGCTCGCGCGCGTCGTGTGGATGGGCATTCGCGACGGCGGCGGTGCGCTTCGCGCGCTGGCCGAGCGCGTGGACGGCGAATGTCGCGCCGCGGGCCTCGAGCCCGAGACGCGGCCCTTCACGGGGCACCTGACGCTTGCTCGCGCGCGCTCACGCGACGGCGAACCGCTGCCGGAGCTACCGGCGCCGCCGGCGCTCGAACCCTGGCGCGCGCGCGAGCTGGTCCTCTACTCGAGCCACCTCGGCCGGGGTGGCGCGGTGCACGAACCCATCAGGATCGTGCAGCTCTCAGGCGAGTGAGGCGACGGCCTCCTCGGCGCACGCGAGGTCCTCGCCGGGCGCGGCGCCGCTGACCCCGATCGCGCCGATCGCGACTCCGTCACGCATGATCGGCAACGAGCCGGGGCCCGGAACGATGTCCTGCCCCGCCATGCCCTTGACCGCGTTCCAGAAGGCCTGCCTGTCGTTGGCCGTGGACAGCAGCCACGCGCCGTCGCGACGGAAGAGCGCGGCGCCCGCGGCCTTGCCCTGTGCGATCGCGGGCGACATCGCATTCGCGCCGTCCATCCGCGAAAGCGCCACCAGGTGCGCTCCCTCGTCCACCACCGCGACCGTGATCTTCACCCCGATGCTCGCCGCCTTTTCCTGGGCCGCGGCGATGAGCTTCTGCGCGTCGGCGAGGGTCATCGACATCGCCGACAGATTACCTACTTAGAGTTGGTTGGCGGCGAACTGACTTTCGTACTTGCACACGGAGAAGGCAGGCCTTACCTTTTGCCTCGGCCCCGAGGGAAACGTTCGAGGGGGTCGGGACAGGCCGCAAGGCAGGTGCCGGCACCCGAGAGGCGATCCGTCGGGGTCATTTCTTTTCCGGCGGAATTTCGAGTTCCGCCCGTTAGGCTCTTCGTGCCGATGAAGGTCGCCCCCGCGCACGTCACGCGCTCGGAGATCGCCGCCGCCGCGAAGCCCGAGCTCTCGATCGTCATGCCGTGCCTCAACGAAGCGGAGACGCTCGCCACGTGCATCCAGGCGGCGCAGCGCGCGCTCCAGAAGCTGGGCGTCCGCGGTGAGGTCGTCGTCGCGGACAACGGGAGCACCGACGGCTCGCTGGTCATCGCGCGTGAGCTGGGCGCCCGCGTCGTCGACGTCCCTCGACGCGGCTACGGCAACGCCCTCATCGGGGGCATCGAAGCGGCCCAGGGCGAGTTCGTCGTGATGGGCGACGCCGACGCGAGCTACGACTTCGGCGCGATCGGACCCATGATCGAGCGCCTCCGCACCGGCGACGACCTCGTCGTGGGCAACCGATTTCTCGGCGGCATCGAGCGCGGCGCGATGCCGTGGTCGCACCGCTGGGTCGGCAACCCGGTGCTCACGCGCATCGGCCGCGTGTTCTTCCACGCTCCGGTCGGCGACATGCACTGCGGCCTCCGCGCGTTTCGCAAGGACGCGTTCGAACGGATGCACCTGCGCGCCACCGGCATGGAGTTCGCGAGCGAGATGGTGATCAAGGCCTCGCTCCAGGGGATGAGCATCAGCGAGGTGCCGGTCGTGCTGCACCCCGACGGCCGCTCGCGGCCGCCGCACCTGCGCACGTGGCGTGACGGATGGCGGCACCTGCGCTTCATGCTCCTGTTCAGCCCGCGCTGGCTGTTCCTGTACCCCGGGCTCGCGCTCTTCGCGGCCGGCCTCGTCGCGGGTGCGGCCCTGGAGCTCGGACCGCGGCGCGTCGGACCGTTCGGCTTCGACATCAACACGCTGCTGCTCGCCGCGTTCTGCTGCCTCATCGGCTACCAGCTGATCGTGTTCGCCGTGTTCACCAAGGTCTTCGCGATGCGCGAGGGATTCCACCCGACGAACCCGGCATACCACGCGATGTTCAGGTACGTGCAGCTCGAGACGGGCCTCGCGATCGGCGCCGTGATGTTCGTCGCCGGCGCGGCCGGCACGGTCCTCGCTCTCGCCGGCTGGCAGTCCGTCGGCTTCGGCGCGCTCGATCCCCGCACGTCGATGCGCGAGATCATCCCCGCGGCGCTCCTCCTCACGCTCGGCGTGCAGACGATCTTTGCGAGCTTCTTCCTCAGCATCCTCGGCATCGAAGACGGCCGTTCTGCGGGCTGACGGCGCGCTGGCGCTGCGGCGCCACCCGCTTCTGCTCGCGTACCTGGTCGCGCTCGCGCCCGCGATCCTCATGGCGATCACGCAGCCTGTCTGGTCGCGCGTGGACGAGGCCCACCACACGGACTTCGTGATCCAGCTGAGCCATGGGGTTTACCCGGTGGCGAACCGCACCCTCATCGACCCGGCGACCCTCGGCCTCATGGAGTCGACGGGCGTGTACCGCGCGTTCTACCCCGCCAACTCATACCCCAAGCCCGACGTCACTGACATCGGGCCCCCGCCCGCCGGCATGAGCGATGGGGCCGACGCGGTGTGGATGGCGCGCCACCTGTGGCAGCTGTCGCAGGAGTCGATACAGCCGCCGCTCTACTACGCGGCGATGGTCCCGGTCTGGGTCGTCGCCGACCGTCTCGGCGGCCCGCTCGCCGGCGTGTACGCGCTGCGCCTGGTCAACGCGCTCATCGTCGCGACGCTGGCGCCGCTCGCGTTCGCGGTCGCTCGCCGCCTGGTCCCCGACCAGACCGGCGTCGCGGTGACCGCGGCCGCGATCGCCGCGCTGGTCCCGGGCGTCGCGCTGAACGGCTCGCGGGTGAGCAACGACACGCTCGCGGCCGCGCTGGGAGGCGTCCTCGTGCTCCTCGCGGTCAGATGGGCGACGGACGGCTGGACGTGGCGGCGGGCGCTGTTCGCCGGGCTGCTGCTCGGCGCGGGCCTTCTGACGAAGGTGACCCTCGTCGGGCTCGTCCCGGCGCTGCTCATCTCGTCCATGTGGGTCCGAGGAAGCGGCGGCCGGCGCATGGGAGTCGCGCGCTCGGCCGCAAGCCTCGCGCTCGGCCTTGCCTTCCTGCTGCCGTGGTTCGCCCTCAACGAGCGGTTCTACGACGCGCTCATGCCGAACGCATCGCTCCGCCTTTCCGACTCGCTTCCGACCGCGTTCACGCCCGCGCTCGGGGTCCTGAACCTTGCGGTCTTCGACCTCACGTTCTGGACGGGCGAGCCCTGGGGTGCCCTCCCACTCGCGGCGCCGTTCGCGGTGCTCGCCAGCCTGATCGGCCTGATGGCGATCGTCGCGGTGGTCCGCGGCGCGCGCTCGGCCGGCGCCGGCATCGAGCAGCGCGCGCTGGCCGTGGCGGTCACCGCGGTCGCGGGTATGTGCGCGCTCTCGCTGGCCCTCCCTGTGCTCGCGGCGTTCGAGTTCGTCGCCCCCGGCCGGTACGCGTACCCCGCGCTGCCCGCGGTCGCCGCCGTCGGCGCCGCCGGGATCTGGGTGGTGCTGAAGGGCCAGGCCGCGCGCCGAGCCGCGACCGGCGTCTACGCGGCGGTGGCGGCGCTCATGCTCGTGGCCGGCGCGGCCGGCCTGCCCGCCGCCGCCGACGCCGGCACGGGCACGCCGCCGGCGACCGCGCATACGATCGGCGTCTTCGCGTCGCCGCAGAGCTTCGCGGGCCTCCACATCAACGTGGACCACCTGGCGTTCGACCCCGCCGCCGGGGCGACGTGGTTCCACGTCTCGGCCGCCAACGCCGGCCCTCAGGAGGTGGAGTGGCCCGCGGCTCCCGTCGTGTACGACGGAACCATCAAGGCGGTCGGCGAATACTCGAAGTCGACGCATCTCCCGGGCGACCTCGATCCCGGTCAGATCGTGTCCGGTTGGATGTACGTCCCGCTCGACCCGTCATCGATCCACACCGGTGAAGCGCTTCGCGTGGTGTTTGCCGGCGTCGCGCCCATCGACTATCAGTCGATCGGGGACATCGAGCTCTTCGTCCCGGTGGTGCGATGAAGGTCGCGCTCGTCCACGACCTGCTCGTGAGCTACGGCGGCGCGGAGCAGGTCCTGCTCGAGATGCACGCGATGTTCCCGGACGCGCCGATCTACACGACGATGTACGACCCATCGCGGCTCCCGCCGCGATTCGCAAACCTGCCGGTTCGGACCTCGTTCCTCCAGCGCATGCCGGCGTCGGCGCGCTTCTACGGCGCGGCCGTTCCGCTCATGCCGGCCGCGTTCCGGCGTTTCGACCTCAGCGGCTACGACCTCGTGCTGAGCTCTGCGCACGCTTTCGCTAAGGCTGTGAGGGTGCCCGAGGGCGCCGTGCACGTCTGCTACTGCTACACGCCGCTGCGGTACGCGTGGAGCCACCAGGACGAGTACCTGGCCCGCATGCCCCTGCGGCCCGCCCTCGAGCCTGCCGGCCGGATGGTGCTCAACCTGCTGCGCCGGTGGGACCTCGAGGCCGCGAAGGGGGTGGACACGTTCGTCGCGATCTCGCAGACGGTGCGCGAGCGGATCGCGGCCTTTTACGGGCGCGACTCGGAGGTCGTCTATGCACCGGTCGACCTGACGCGGTTCCGGCCGGTGCCCGAGGGTCCGCGCGACCCGGGCGCCGCCGTCCTGGTCGTGAGCCGCCTCTTCCCCTACAAGCGGGTCGACGCCGCTGTCGAAGCGTGCACGCGGCTCGGCCTCCCGCTGAAGGTGGTCGGGCGCGGGCCTGAAATGGCGCGGCTGCAGCGTCTCGCCGGCCCCTCGGTCCGGTTCCTCGGCGAGGTCGACGACCGCACCCTCGAGGACGAGTACCGCGCGTGCCGGATGCTCCTCTTCACCTCCGACGAGGACTTCGGCCTCGCGCCGCTCGAGGCGATGGCGAGCGGCCGGCCGGTCCTGGCGCTCGACCGCGGCGGCGCCCGCGAGACGGTGGTCGCCGGCGTGACCGGCGATTTCTACCCGGACGCCGGTGTCGATGCGCTGGTCGACGCCCTGCAGCGTTTTCGCGAGGACCAGTACGACCCGCAGGCGTGTGCCGCGCGGGCGGCGGAGTTCTCGCCGCAGCGCTTCCGCTCGGAGCTGCGCGCGGTGATCGAGCGCGCGGCCGGCGTCAGCCTGCCGGGCGCCGATACAAAGCGACCCCGGTGATGTCGGTCTCGGCGGTCACCGCCGTCCGCTGAAAGCCGAGCCGGCCGAGCGCGGCGTCGACCTCGGCAAGCGTCACGTGCCACTTGTGCCACTCGAGCAGCACCGCGCGGGCCCGGTCGCGCAGGAACGCGGCCTCGTTCTCGATGAAGTCGAGCTCGTTGCCCTCGATGTCGATCTTCACGAGGTCCACGTCGCCGTCGAAGTCCTTCCGCCACTCGTTGCCGACGACGAGCGCGGGCACCGTCACGTCGACGATCCGGCCCTTCACCGGCAGCTGCTTCTCGGGCTGGTGCTCGAGCAGCGACGACTGCGACGCCGACGGGCTGACGTGGAACACCGCGCTCGCGGTGCCGGCGGGCAGCCCCACTGCGCCGAGCGCGACCAGGTGGTTGCGCAGGTGGTTGCGCTCGACGTGCCAGCGCGCCTCCTCGACGATGCGCGGGTTGGCGTCGACGAGGAGCGCTCGGCGGCCGGGGTTCGGCCTCTCCGCCGCGAGGTAGAGCGCGAACCAGCCGGCGTTGCATCCGAGGTCGATGATCGAATCGATCCGCTCGAGCGCGAGCACGGGGGAGTAAACGCGATCGCCGAAGATCTCGCCGGCGATCCCGAGCTGGTCGAGGGACGTCAGCCTGTAGACGAGGCCGCTCGGCCTGAAGCGGCGCTCCAGCGGAAATCGACGCAGGACCGCGGCCGACGCGCGGTAGATCCCGAGAGCGCCCACGGCGCGATGCACCCAGCGCTGGGAGCTGACGCGGTCGAGGAGAGAGGTCACGCCCCCCTCGCGATCAGTAGACCGGCGTGTCGACCGTTACGGCCTCGAGCCATTTGCGCGCGGCCGTGAGGAAACGTGCGGCCTGCAGGCCGTCCAGCACCCGGTGGTCGAAGGAGAAGCAGAGGTACATCATCGGCTTGATGCCGATCATCCCGTTCACCGCAACAGGCCGCTCCTGGATCGCCTCCATGGTCAGGATGCCGGCCTGGCCCGGGTTGATCACCGAATAGCTGAAGAGGGTGCCGAACGTGCCGGAGTTGTTGACAGTGAATGTCGCGCCGGCAAGGTCGTCGGCCTTGAGCTGCTTGGTACGCGCTCGGGTCGCGAGGTCGTTCACGGCGCGGGCCAACCCCGCGATCGACAGGCTGTCGGCGCGGCGGATCACAGGGACGATGAGCGTGTCCTCGAGGCCCACCGAGATGCCGAGGTTGATGTCGCGGTGGATGAGGATCTCGGTGTCGTTGAACGTCGCGTTGACGTCGCGGTGCTCTCGCAGCGCGTGGATCGCGGCGGCCATCACGTAGGGCAGGTAGGTTAGCGAGAAGCCCTCGGACTTCTGGAACCCCGCCTTGTTGGCGTTGCGGTTCGCCACGACGCCGGACATGTCGGCTTCCTGGGTCTGCCAGGCGTGCGGGATTGTCTGCTTCGACCGCGTCATGTTCTCGGCGATCAGGCGCCGGATGCGCGTGAGCTGCACCACCTCGTCGCCCTCCGAGCGCTGGACGGGCGCGGCGGCAGGCGCGCTCGGTGCGGGCGCGGTCTTCGCCTGCGCGGCGAACTCCTGCACGTCCTTCTTCGTGACGCGGCCGCCGAGCCCGGTGCCCTTCACCTTGGTGAGGTCGACCTTCAGCTCGCCCGCGACCATCTGCACCGCGGGCGAGTAGCGATGCTCGCCTGACTCCGCGACAGCGCCTTGATCCTCCGCTGCGCGCGCCGGTGGGGCTGCCATAACCGCGCCCTGGCCCTCCCCCGCGCTCTGCGCGGGGGCGGGGACCGGCTTCGGCTTTTCGGGTTCCGTCTTCGGTGAGGGCGCCGGGGCTTCGGGGGTTGCGGTCACCTTCCCGTCGCTGAGCTCGACCACGGCAATCTCGGCGCCGGCCTGGACGGTCTGGCCCTCCTTGGCGAGGATCTCCTTCAGCACCCCGGTGACCGGGGCCGGCACCTCGGCGCTGACCTTGTCGGTGTCGACCTCGAGCATGGGCTCGAACTCCACGACGTTGTCACCGGGCTTGACCAGCCACTTCGAGATGGTGCCCTCGTGCACGGACTCGCCGAGCTGCGGCATTACGACCCGCGTGGTAGCCATCTAGAAGGCCGCCAGCTCTTTCAGCGCCGCCGTGATCTTGTCCGGCGTCGGCATGAAGGCCTCCTCCATCGCGGGCGCGTACGGCATCGCGGGCACGTCGAGCCCGCCGAGCCGCTTCACCGGCGCGTCCAGCCAGCGCCATGCCTCGTCCGCGATGATCGCGGCGACCTCGGACCCGATCGACACCGAGAAGTTGTCCTCGTACAGGACCAGGCACTTGCCCGTCTTGCGCGCCGACGCGAGGATCGCTTCCTTGTCGAGCGGGTAGACCGTGCGCAGGTCGACGATCTCGATGCTGACGCCCTCAGCGTCCAGGGCCTTGGCCGCCTCGGCCGCGTAGTGGACCATCAGCCCGTAGCAGAACACGGAGATGTCGGTCCCCTCGCGGAACACGCGCGCCTTCTGCAGCGGGATGAGGTACTCGCCGTTCGGCACCGGCTCCTTGAACATGCGGTAGAGCCGCTTGTGCTCGAAGAAGAGCACCGGGTCCGGGTCGCGGATGGCGGCGAGCAAGAGGCCCTTCGCCTCATACGGCCCGGACGGGATGACGATCTTCAAACCAGGTGTCGCGAAGCGCGCCTCGATCGACTGCGAGTGATACAGCGCGCCGTGCGCGTGGCCGCCCATCGGCGCGCGCACGACCATCGGGACCGACCAGTCGCCGTCGCTGCGGTAGCGGTACTTAGCGGCCTCGTTGACGATCGCGTTGAACGCGAAGTGCGCGAAGTCTGAGAACTGCATCTCCGCGACCGGCCGCTTGCCGGCGACGGCGAGCCCGAGCGCGATGCCCGCGATCGACGACTCCGCAAGCGGCGTGTCGATGACCCTCGCCTCGCCGAACTTCTTGTGCAGGCCGTCGGTGACGAGAAAGACGCCGCCCTTCGGCCCGACGTCCTCGCCGAGCACCATCACGCGCGCGTCCCGCTCCATCTCCTCGGTGAGGCACGAGCGGAGCGCCGCGACCATGTTCATCTCCTCGGTCTCGACGTCCGCCGCGACCTCGATGGCCTGCGGCACCTCCAGCCCGTACACGCTGGTGGTCGCCTCGTGGCCGTCGGAGTCGGGCGAGGCCATGCCGTCTGCCGTCGCCTTCGTGACCTCCTCCTTGACGCGCTCCTCGAGCTCCGCGACGTCCTTCTGGCTGAGGATCTCCTCCTCGAGGAGGCGCCGCTTGAACCGCTCGAGGCAGTCGTTCTGCGCGAGCTTGTCGATCTCCTCCTGCGTGCGGTAGCGCCGCTGGTCGTCCTCGGAGGAGTGCGCGCCGAGCCGGTCGACCAGGCACTCGATCAGGGTCGGCCCGCCGCCGGTCCGCGCCCGCGCGACCGCCTCCTTCGAGACGTGGTAGCACGTGACGGGGTCGCGGCCGTCGACCGTCACGCCGGGGAAGCCGTAGCCGGCCGCCCGCTGCGCGACGTGGTCGATCGCGTACTCCTTGCGCATCGGCGTGGAGATCGCGAAGCCGTTGTTCTGGCAGACGAAGATCTCGGGCAGCTTGTGGATGGCGGCGAAGTTGAACGCCTCGTGCGCGTCGCCCTCGGAGCCGGCGCCCTCGCCGTAGCAGGTGACCAGCACCCTGTCCGTGCCGTCCATCTTCAGCGCGTAGGCGATGCCCGCTCCGCGCACCAGCTGCGCCGCGACGGGCGAGCCGCCGGACGTGATGTTGAACCGCGAGTCGGAGAAGTGGCCGGGCGTCTGCTTACCGCCGGACGCCGGGTCCGCGGGCTTCGCCAGCACCGACAGCATCAGGTCGAGCGCCGACATGCCCATGCGCATGCAGAGCACGACGTCGCGGTAGTACGGCGCGAGCCAGTCGTGCTTCGGCTTGAGCGGCCAGCCGATGCCGATCTGCGCGGCCTCATGACCGGCGCACGAGATGATGAACGGCGCCCGTCCCTGCCGGTTGAGCACCTGGAAGCGGTAGTCGATCTGCCGGCCGAGGAGCATGAACCGGAACCACTCCTTGAGGGTCTTCTCGTCGAGGTCGGTGTCGCGCCAGTCGACGGGCTCCTGGAACCGCCAGTCAGGACTGAAGGCTTCGCCCTTCTTCGTCGCGGTCTGCGCCATCGAAGTCCTAGTGACCCGCTGCCGAGGTTCGAGAGATATTTCGCGGCATCGGCAGGCGGAGCCAAGGAAAGGGTGGCGCAGCGGGGAGCGCATCTAAAGATGCGTGACGAAGCAGCGCCGGGCCCCTTGACGCCGGCTTCAGCGGCGTAGCCGCCCGCCTGCCTAGGCCGCGAAGATCCGACGAACTTCGGAAGCGGGTCACTTAAAAGTGGATCGCGTGGCCGTCGACGGCCATCGCGGCCTCCATCACGGCTTCGCTCAACGTCGGATGCGGGTGGATGTTGCGGCCCAGCTCCCACGCGTCGCCCTGGAAGAGCTGAGTGAGCGCAGGCTCGGCGATCAGCTCGGTCGCGTCCTTGCCGACGACGTGTGCGCCGAGGAGCCGCCCCGTCTTGGCGTCCGCGACCATCTTCACGAAGCCCGCCGTCTCGCCGTGGATGATCGCGCGGCCCAGCGCCGAGAAGGGGAACTTGCCGACCTTCACCTCGTGGCCGCGCTCGCGCGCCTGCTTCTCGGTGAGCCCGACCGAGGCGATCTGCGGGTGCGAGTACGTGCAGCGCGTCACGAGGTCCTGGTCCATCGGCGCCAGGCGCTGGCCCGCGATGTCCTCTGCCGCGACGACGCCCTCGTGCGCGGCCGCGTGCGCGAGGAGGAAGCCGCCCACGACGTCGCCGATCGCGTGGATGCCCTCCACCGAGGTGCGCATCCACTCGTCGACCTTCACGAAGCCGTTCGGCTGCAGCTGGACGCCCGCCTGCTCGAGGCCGACGTCCTTCGACCGCGGCGCGCGGCCGACCGCGACGAGAAGCTGGTGCGCCCAGACCTCGCCGTTGTCCGTCTCGATGCTCACGCCGTCGCGCGCCTTCTTGGCGCTCTTGACCTTCACGCCCACGCGAACGTCGATGCCGGCCTTCTTGAAGGCGCCGAGCATCTCCTTGGAGACGTCCTCGTCCTCGAGCGGCACGAGGCGGTCGAGCGCCTCCAGCAGCGTGACCTTGACGCCGAGCTGGTTGTACAGGGTCGCGAACTCGACGCCGACCGCGCCGCCGCCGATGATGCAGATCGACTCCGGGACCGTGTCCGCCAGGGTCGCGTTGTCCGACGAGACGATGAAGCGGCCGTCGAACTCGATGCCGGGCAGCGCCTTGACGCCCGACCCGGTCGCGATGATGAGGTTCTTCGCCTTGAGCTGCTGGCCGTCGACGTCGATCGTGCCGCGGTCCCGCAGCTTGCCGCGCCCCGCGATCACCTCGACCTTGTTCTTCTTCATCAGGAACTGGACGCCCTTGAAGAGCTGGTTCACGACGCCATCGCGGCGGGTGGCGATCCGCTCGTAGTCGAAGCGCACGTTGTCCGCGTTGACTCCGAACTCGGGGCCGCGGGCCGACACCCGGTGGTAGAGCTCCGACGACTCGAGGAGCGCCTTGGTCGGGATGCAGCCGACGTGGAGGCACGTGCCGCCGAGCTTGGCCTCTTCGATCAGCGCCACCTTCATGCCGAGCTGCGAGGCCCGGATCGCGGCCGGGTAGCCGCCCATGCCGCCGCCGAGGATCACAACGTCGTAATCGGCCACTCTGAGATCAAGTGTAGGAACGTGCCGGTCAGCACAGGGGCGCCGAGATCACGACGTCGCCGACGGCGCGGTAGCCGTTGCTGGCGACGTCCCGGAAGCGGACCGTCAGCAGGGTGTTGCGCGGCACGCGGCCCTGAGGGCCGAACCAGAGCCAGCCGGTGAGGACCTTGCCCGGCGCGAGGGTCATCGGAAGTGGGGTGGAGCGCGCGTAGCCGGACGTCGCCAGGCTCCGGTCCCCGCTGCGGATTTCGGCCGTCTGCGACCACTCGACGGACGTCGGGCTGAGATTCGCGACGACGAGGCTGAGCCAGAGGTCCCCGTGCGGATCGATCGCGCATTCCGGAAGCGAGAAGACGGCGCCGTGATATGAGACCGTCGCTCCGAGCGACTCGCTGAAGGCGATCGTCGGATGGCCGGGGTTGGACGGCCTGGGAGCCGCCGGATAGACGAGCACCGCCAGCGCGATCAGCGACAGCGCCGTGAAGACGCCGAAGGCGCCCGCGCGCAGGCGGAACGTCAGCAGCTCGTGCCAGAGGCCGACCGCGACCAGCGCCGTCACCGCGACCAGGCCGGCGAAGGCCGGCCGGCCGCCCGCGATGAACACGCTTGCGACCGCGGCGCCGGCCGCGGCCAGGCCGCCGACGATGAGCGGCTCGCGATCGACCTCGGTCGAGCGCCACGCGCGCACGAGTCCCGCGATCGCGAGCGCGAAGAGAAGCGCCGCAAACAGGGTCAGCGGGATCGCGGTGGCGAGCGCCAGGAAGGGCTCCGCGGACCAGAACGTCACGAACGAGTGCAGCGCCGAGGCCGACCAGGAGTCGAACGAGCCGGTTGGCTGCGGGAAGGCGGACATGGCGAGCTGCTCCCTGGTCGTGACGACCTCGCCGTAGATCAGCAGGTTGGACGCCAGCCAGGGTGCGACGACGACCGCCGCGACCACGAGCGCTGTGAGCGCCTCGCCGAAGCTTCCGTCGCGCGAGCGCCACATGAGAGCGACGAAAACGGCGGGGACGAGCGCGACGGCCGCCGTGCCGGCGAGGATCGCGAGGCCGAGGAGCGCTCCGACCGCGAGCGCGCGCGCCACCGTCACGCGACCGCCGAGCGCGACGAGCACCGTGACCGCGCCGAGCACGGCCACGAGCACGTCGTTGGTCACGCTCGTGAGGTTGACGTCGACCACGGGCATGACCGCGGTCAAGGCAGCGGCCGCCCATCCCGCAGGTCCGTAGCCGGGCCAGATCCGGAGGGCCAGCAGCATCGCGAGCGGCGCGAGGAGGGCCGCGAGCAGCGCGTCGAAGACGCGGACCGCATAGAGCGCGCCGGTTGCGCCGCCCAGCGCGTCGCCGAGCTTCCAGGCCGGCAGCGCGAGCGCGTAGTAGAGCGGCGGCTGGAAGGCTTCGTATGAGTACTGCCAGCCGTGCCTGCGGATCCACAGCACGTGCTCGGCGTCCGACAGCCCCGACGGCATCTTCGCGATCCGCGGGTCCGGTTGCTGGTACGCGTCGTCGACGACGGGACCGTAGTTGCCCGTCCGCTCCATGATCGACAGCGTCTCGGGCCGGATCGTCGTGACCGAGTCGTGCGGGTACACGCCGGCGGCGTACTGCGCGATGACGTCGTAATGCGCGGGCTCGTCCGCGCGCGACCATACGGGCTGGCCGAGGGCGACGGCAAGCGCGGGAACGAGGCCGATCGCGTAGGCGATCGCCAGCGGGCGCGCCCTCAACTGCACCCGCTGGTGAGGTTCGCCAGTGCGCGGTCGTAGTCGGCGCGGTCGGTCACCGGCCCCGGCGGCGCCGGGTCGCCGAACGCGCCGACGGCGCGGTAGTAAAGCGCCGGCACGGCCACCTGCGGCATGACGAGCGCGTCGACGCGCGCGGTGGCGCAGGCGTGCGTGCGGGCGGCGCTCAGCGCCTGCAGGTCCGCGCCCTCGCGCTGCATCTGCGCCGACTTGGCAGCGCCGAACGCGAAGAGCAGCGCGCCGCTGTTGAAACACGCGAGGAAGAGGCACGCGGCCAGGGCCGGCCGCCACGTGCCCCGCCACGGCAGCTCGCGCGCGGCGCTCGCCAGCAGGATCAGCCAGAAGACAGCGCCCTCGTAGACGTAACGGCCGGCGCCCGACTGCTCGTACCCGAACTGGGCGCGGCTGAGCCCCGTCACCACGTAGAAGGACAGCAGGCCGGCCGTGGCCCCAAGGGCGACGCCGTCCGGACGCTGCCGCCGCCAGCTCCACGCCGTCACGCCGATCGCGGCCACCAGCGCAGGCGGGCCCCACCATCCGCCCTCGCCGATCACGCCGGCGGCGGCCTCGCCGATCCCCCACGCGGCGTACGCGGGCAGGACCGCGACGTTCGCCGGCGTTGGCGGCGGGTTCGTGGTGGTGCCTGAACGCCCGAGGGCCAGGTACCACGCGGCGATCAGCAGGGCCAACGGCGCCATCCAGAGAAGCTCGCGGCGGCGCGCCGGGTCGGCGACGAGGTAGACCGCAACCGCAACGACGAAGAAAAGGCCGACACCGGAGCACATCACGGAAGCGGCGAGCAGCACGACTGCGGCCGCGATCCATCCGCGCTGGATGACAAGAAGAGCCGCGAGGCCGAACGCGACCGAACCGTCGAACGAGACCTGGAAGGCCCAGAGGATGTTCTCCCAGCCCGCGCCGAGGAAGAGCAGCAGCATCGCGGCGGCGAGCGCCACGGCCTCGCCGGCGCGCCGGCGCACGAGCTCGAACAGGAGCACGGCGTTCGTGGCGTGGACCGCGAGGAGCACCGCCATGTATGGGACATACGTCCGCAACCCGACGGTGTTCAGGAGCGCCGCGTACAGCAGCTTGTGCAGCATGGCCGGGTGCTCGTTGTGGGGCTCGAGAAAGGAGATGAACGACCAGTTCGGCGCGGCGAGGATGAAATACCACTCGTCGAAGTAGAAGTTGTAGCCGCGGCTGAGGATGACGACGGCTGCGCCGAAAGCGAGCGCGATGCCGGCGAGGATTGCGCGTGCGTGCGGGACGCGGAGCGTCGCGACGGTCACGCGGCCACTGACGCCGCGCGCGGGGCGGCCTGGCGCGGCAGCGCGAGGAACACGAACCACACGCCGAGCGCGATGAGCATCGGCAGCGGCGTGAGCGGCCACGCGAGCTCGCCCGCGATGGCGACGGCCGCGAGCCACGCGCGCTGCCAGGCGGGCGGCCCGGTGCGCCAGAAGAGCCACGCCGCCGCGAGCAGCATCGCGTAGTCCTGGAGGTGCCAGTACGTCGTGCCGAACGCGGTGGCCACGAGTCCGAGGGCGAAGAGCGCCGCGTATCCGTCACGGCGCCTGGCGAAGGCCGCGAACGCGCTCGTGGCGAGGACGACGGCCTCGGCCGCGTAGCTGAGCGGCCCCGGTCCGAGGACATACGCGAGCGTGAAGTACCGGTTGTTGGGCAGGCCCTGGGCCTCCGCTAGGAGCGAGCGGTAGTCCGCAAGCCCCGTCGCTCCGAGGGACAGGAGCGACAGGCCGGCGAGGATCGCGATCGCCGCCGCCCAGCCCGCGAACACGCGCCATCGGCCGGCGGCCAGCAGCACCAGCGGCACCGCGAGGACGAGCTGCGGCTTCAGCGCCGTCCCCAGCGCGAGGACGACGCCGGATTCGTAGCCGCGGCCGGCCTCGGCGAGCCGCCAGCTCGCGACGACGGCGAGCAGCACGATCAGGGCCGGCTGGCCGTAGCTCACCTCGTACAGGACCGGGTACCAGGCGACCGCGCCTACGAGCCACGTCGCCCGCTCGAGCCCGTGTCCCGGCGCGCCGAGCCACCAGGCCGCCGCCAGCGCCAGCGCCGAGAGCGCCGTCCAGACGTAGAACGCGGCGGCCGCGCCGAGCGGCGCGAGCGGAAGGGTCAACCACGCAAGCGGCGGTGGTGCGATGTAGCGCTGCCCGTCGTTGAAGAACACGCCCGGTCGCAGCGCGGCAAACACCTGGTGCTGCAGCGGCAGCGAGTAGATCTGCGACCAGCCGTGCTCGAGGCCGATCCGCACCGCGATGAAGACGAGGGCGAAGTCGGTGGCCAGCGGGTCCCGCGTCACCGGCCAGAGCACCCAGTAGCCCGTGACCGCCGCGACGATCACGAGAAACCACGCCAGCGCCGCGAGCGCCAGGTGCCGGCTAGCCGCGCTCCGCGAGAGGGACCGGCTTGCGGGGCTCGGGCCCGATGTACTCGGACTGCGGCCGGATGAGACGGTTGTGCGCGGCCTGCTCGAGGACATGCGCGGTCCAGCCTGCCACGCGTGCCACCGCAAATGTCGGCGGAAACAGATCTTTCGGCAGCCCGATCGCCTGCAGGACGCCCGCGGAGTAGAACTCGACGTTCGTCGCCTGCGGCCGCTCGGGATGCTCCTCGTGCAGGATCGCGAGGGCGGTCTCCTCGACCTTCGACGCGAGCGCGAAGAACTTCGGGTTCAGGCGCTCGCACATCGCCTTGAGGATCTTCGCCCGCGGATCGTAGGTCCGGTAGACCCGGTGACCAAAGCCCATGAAGCGCTCCTTGCGCTTGCGCGCATCGCGCATCCAGCGCTCCGCGTTTTCCGGGGTGCCGATCTGCTCGAGCTGGTCGAGGACCGCGGAGGGGGCTCCGCCGTGAGCGGGTCCCTTCAGCGCGCCGATCGCGCCGACCAGGCAGGACGCGAGGTCGGAATCGGTGGAGGCGATGACCCGGGCGGTGAAGGTCGAGGCGTTCATGCCGTGGTCGGCAAGCAGCACCAGATAGGTGTTGAGGGCCCGCACGAGCTCGGGCGGCGATTCCTGACCGTTGAGCATGTACAGGTAGTTCGCCGCGTGGCCGAGGCCGGCCCGCGGCTTGACGATCTCCAGGCCCTGCCGCCGCCGGTGGAACGCGGCGAGGATCGTCGGGAAGGACGCCGTCGCGTGGATCGCCGCCGCGAGGCTCGGCTTCTGCAGCCTGTGGGTGATGCCCTGGACCGAGACGATGCTCCGGAGCACGTCCATGGGGTCGGCGTCGGACTGGATCGCGGCGAGGGCGGTCGCCGCCGCATCGGTGAGGTTGCGCGACTCGGACAGCTCGGCGGCAAGACCGTCGAGCTCGGCTCGCGTCGGCAGCCGCCCGTGCCAGAAGAGGTGCGCGACCTCCTCGAACGACATGTCCTCGGCGAGGTCCGCGATGACATATCCGCGGTAGACGAGCCGGCCGTTGGCGCCGTCGACCAGCGAGATCTCGGTCTGCGCCGCGACGATGCCCTCGAGCCCGGGTACGTACTCGCTGTTCGGCATCAGCGCTTGTCGAGCGGCTCGGGCTTCTTGCCGGGCTGCGGGCCGACCCACTGCGACGCGGGGCGGATGATGCGCAGGTCCTCCTGCGACTCGAGCACGTGCGCGGTCCAGCCTGCGACGCGCGACGCCGCGAAGAGGCAGGTGAAGAGCTCCTTCGGGATGCCGGCGCCGGTCAGCACGACGCTCGCCCAGAAGTCGACGTTCGTCGCATTCGGCCGCTCGGGGTGCGCGTCGTGGAGGATCTTCAGCGCGACCTCCTCGGTGTGCGCGGCCAGCTGATACAGCTTCGGATCGGCGGTCTTCGCGAGCTCGCGCAGGATCTTCGCGCGCGGGTCGTAAGTGCGGTATACGCGGTGCCCGAAGCCCGGGAACCGCGCGTGCTTCGCGTGCTGCTCCTCCATGTACGTGTCGACGTTCTCCAGGCTGCCGATCGCGTCGAGCATCGAGCGCGCCGCGTACGTCGCGCCGCCGTGGGCAGGGCCCTTCAGCGCGCCGACCGCGGCCACGACGCAGGACGTCATGTCGCTCCCGGTCGAGGCGACGACGCGGGCGGTGAACGTCGACGCGTTGAGCCCGTGGTCCGCCAGCAGCGTGAGGTACGTATCGACCCAGTGCGTGCGCTCGGTGGCCGGTTCCTTGCCATCCATCATCCAGAGGAGGTTCGCGGCGTGTCCGAGGTCGTCGCGGGGGTCGATCAGGTCGCGGCGCTGGCGGCGGCGGTACGCACCCGCGACGATCGTCGGCACCACGGCGGTGAGCGCCAGCGCGTCGGCGGGTGACGGCTTGGAGATCGTCGGCGTCGAGCCCTGCGCCGACAGCGCGGTGCGCAGCATGTCCATCGGGTCGGTGGACGGATCGGCGGCGAGGAGCGCGCCGCGCGCGGCGTCGTTGAGCTTCCGCGCGTGAACCATGTCTTGACGCATCGCGTCGAGCTGCGACCGGTTCGGCAGCTCGCCGTGCCACAGGAGGTACGCCGTCTCCTCGAACCCGGCGCACGGCACGAGGTCTTCGATGAGGTAGCCGCCGCGATAGATGAGCCGGCCGCCGGCGCCGTCGACCTCGCTGATCGCGGTCTGAGCGGCTACCACACCCTCGAGACCTGGGCTGTATTCAGGCACTGAGATCAATCTTAAGTAGAGCGGGTGAGCGACCCCTCGCCCGGGTCCATGTGAACGTCGAGCCGCACCGCCGGCACCTGGTGCTCGACCTCGTGCTGAACCGCCATGGCGATCTCATGCGCCTCGCGGAGGGTCGAGTCGGGCGACATCTCGACGTGCAGCACGGCGATCAGCTCGCGTCCGACCCAGCGCGCGCGCACGTCGTGCACGCCCAGCACGCCCTTGACGCTCCGCGCGGCGGTCGAGATCTGCTCGATGACGTCGGGGTCGACCGCGTCCATCATCCGGAGGACCAGCCGGCCGACTGTCCCGGCGAGGATGTAGACGATCGCGATGGTGATGCCGAGCCCTGCGAGCGGGTCGGCGATCGCGAAGCCCATCCAAGCCAGTCCGAGGCCCACGACCGCGGCGCCCGACACCATCGCGTCGAGCCGCGAGTGAAGGCCGTCGGTCTCCAGCGCAAGCGAACGGATCCGGCGGCCGACGCGGATCTTGTACTCCGAGACGCCGAGGTTGGCCACGAGGGCGACAAGAGCCGCGGCCATCCCCGGGACGGCGTTCTGGTAGCCCTCGCTCGAAAGGAGCCGGCCGAAGGATTCGAAGCCGGCGGCGGCCGCGGTGAAGACGATCACCACCACGATGACGAGCGTCGCGACGTCCTCCACGCGTCCGAAGCCGGAGGTGAAGCGGCGAGTCGCCGGGCGCCGCGCGACGGCGAACGCGATCAGCAGCACGAGCGTCGTGAGCACGTCGGCGGCGTTGTGAAGCGCGTCGGCGAGAACGCCCGCCGAGTGGCCGGATCGCGTCGCCGCGAACTCGACGCCGGAGGCGATGCCGAGCGCGACCGCGCTCACGATCACCGCTCGCGTTGCGGCCTCTTCGTCCGGCATCGCGTGGGTGTGCCCGCCGCTCACGGCTTCATTCTCGCTACCCGTAAACTCCCGCCATGGTCGCGTCTCGCACGCATTCCGAACAACGAGCACCACGCGTCCTGGTTTCAGTGGCAGCGATCGCCGTCGTCGCGATCGATGTCCTCTACGTATCGCTCATCGCGGGCCAGGGCGGGCCGCCGTCTGACACTCCGCTCGTGGCGCCGTTCGTGGGCGCGTACTTCGCGGTGCTGGCGATCTCGTTGGGCGTGTCGCTCGTATCGCCGATGTGGCTCAAGTCAGCGCTGCGGGGCGCGGCGACCGGCGGTCTGTTGTTGATGGCCGTGCTCACGGGCTTCTCGATCGGAGTCGCGGTCCTCGTTGCCGCGGCGATCGCCCTGGCGGCCCTCGTGATCACGCTCGCCGCGCGGCCGAACCGCGGCACCGTGATCGCGGCCATCACCGGCGCAGTCGTCGGCGTGGGGGTGCTCATGGCCGGCCTGCAGTTCGCCTGGTCGGATGTCGTCTGCCCGGCCTCGGGTCAAGGCGGCGGCACGATGCCAAGCCTGGTCGGCCCAGGCGCCTCGTATCAATGCAACGAAGGCGTGCTCACGGTCCAGCGGTGAAGTACGACGCCGCGGACATCGTCGTCTTCGCGCCGCACCCGGACGACGAGGTGATCGGTGCGGGCGGCGTGATCCAGCAGGCGCTCGCGGCCGGACGCCGAGTGCGCGTGGTGTTCACCACGAGCGGCGATGGCTACCCGCGCGCGGCGGCGACGCTGCTGGGCAAGCGGCTCGAGGATGTCGGGCCCGCCGACTTCATCCGGTTGGGCGCGACGCGGCGCGCCGAGGCCGTCGCGGCCGGCGCGGAGCTCGGTCTGCGTGAGGAGGACCTCGTGAACCTCGGCTTCCCCGACGGGGCGTTCGACCAGGTCGTGCGAGCGGACGGCGGTGGCCCGGTTCGCGCGCCGCTGACGCAGCTGACGGAGAGCGTGACGACCGGCGCCCCGTTCACGCACGCGGCTGCGCTCAGGGCGTTCTCCGATGCGCTCGACGGATCGCGGCCATCCGAGGTCTACGTGACCGATGGCGCCGACGAGCACGCCGACCACAGCGCCACGCACCGGGTCGTGGTCGAGGCGATGAGGGAGACGGGGTCGGACGCTCGCCTCTACACGTTCATGGTCCACGCGGGCCATGACAGGTGGCCGGACCCCGGCCCCCGATACGAGACGAAGGTCATCGACGGCGTCGTCGCGCCGCGCGGCGTCGAGTGGCCGCCGCCGATCCGGCTGCCGATCACGCCGGAGGAGGCGGAGGTCAAGCGCCGGGCGCTGATGAAGCACGCGTCGCAGTGGCGCCTCGACCACGCCTACCTCGGCGCGTTCGTCAAGTCGGAAGAGGTTTTCTGGCCCGGGTAACGCTTTGGGCGCGCCGCCGTTGAACGACCAGCGCTGATGAAGTGGCCGACCGGAATCCTGGCAGCCCTCGTCCTCATGTCGTGTGGCCCAGGCTCCGGCTCCGTCCCCGCGCACTCGGCGTCAACCACGCGGACCATTCCCGCCGCCACCTTCGGGCCATCGCCGACCAACGCTTCGGCGGCGCGCACGCTCTGTCCCGCGGAGCGCGCAGCGCCGGCGTTTGCACCCTCGGCACCGTCGAGTCGCAACCTGGTCCTCGCCTGGATGGGGAACGACATGACGAAGGTCGTCATCCGCGACATCACAGACCTCAGGCACCCCGCGACGGTCGGAGTCCTGCCGCCATCCGGGTTGCTGCGGCCCGCATTCGTGAGCGCCACTGACATCTCCTACGCGGACCAGGCAGGCCTCGAGAGGGCGCCCCTCTCGGGCGGTCCAGTGACCACCGTGACAACGTGCGGCGGCGCGCCGTTCGCGTGGAGTCCCGACGGCACCGCCGCAGCGTACGTCGGCCCGACAGGAGACCCGATGGTCCAGCAGTTCCACGTGATCCGCGACGGACGCGACGTCGTCGACGGGACCGTGCCCGGAACGGCAGGCGGATTCGGGTGCGAATCGCGCCAGTGCGGGGACAGCTGGGACACGCAGCTCCTGTACTCGCCTGACGGCGCCTACATCTCGCTCGTGATCCAGCTGGGGCCGCTCACCGCGTTCAGGATCTGGAGCGCTCGAGGAGACCTCCTGAAAGCGATGGACTCAGGGGCGTCCACCATGTCCGTCTGGTCGGGCGACACCCTGTACTGGCGCGACGAACAGGGCATTCGCACGTGGCGCGCCGGGTCGGAGGGCCTGCTGCTGCCAGGGGTCAGCTGGGTCCGGCCGCACGCGTCACCAGACGGCCGCACCATCGTCTACGAGACAAGGGACGCCGGCTACACCACAGCGCACGTGTGGCTGCTGGACACCGCGACGGGCAAGGCGCGGCTTCTGAAGAGCTCGCGCAGTGAGCCGGCCTTTCTCAACTCCCACCTGATCTGGTACGCGGGCGAGGTCTCGTGCACGCCGGCCGGCAGCTGCATCACACCGACGACGGACTCCGGGAAGTACTACATCTACGACCTGAACGACCGCACGGAAACCCAGTCTGTGATCGCGCGCGTGTGGGACGTCTGGCCGCACCCGCCTGATCCTGCGCCAGGCAACAAATGATCGCCGTTAGCAGGAAATCTCCGTCCGGCACGTTAGGTTTGGCAGGTAACCCATCCCGGAGGTTTTGCAAATGTCCTCTCTACGTCCCGCACGGATCGTTGCAGCCATCGTTCGGCTGATTGACGGCTCGCTCGCCGGCGTCGACGAGCCCGCCGGACCGCCCTGCTCGTGCAACAGCTGCGACGAGGCATGGCGCAGGAACCGCACAGCTCCGGTGCCCGTCCGCGCGGCCCGGAAGGCCGGCGCCTGGTCTCTACCCGGCTAGACCATCCCCAGTTCCCAGCGCGCTTCCTCTGACATGCGCTCTGGGGTCCAGACCGGCTCGTAGACGATGTCGACCCCTGCGTCCTTGACGCCGGGGAGCGTCAGCAGGTGGTCACGCACATCGGTCATGACCTCACCGGCCATCGGGCAGCCGAGGGCGGTCAGCGTCATCTTCACGTCGACGCGCTCGGGCTTGATCGCGATGTCGTAGACGAGGCCAAGGTCGATGATGTTGACCGGGATCTCGGGGTCGAAGCACTCGCGCAGCACCTGGATCACGTCCTCGGGCTTGAGGGTCGCGTCCGGGGCCACGTCCGTCGTGACCTGCTCCACGCTCACGAAGGCGTCTCCAGCGGAAGGCCGGCCTGCTTCCACGCGACGGTGCCGCCGCGGAACGACACGACGTCCTTCACGCCGAGGGCCACCGCCATCTCGGCCGCGACCGCGGATCGCTCGCCGACCGCGCATACGAAGATCGTCCGGTCGTTGAACTTCTGCCCCGTCGGGTTGGCCAGGATCTGGCTCAGCACGACGTGCCGCGCGCCGGGCAGGTGCCCGCGCTTCCACTCCCAGTCCTCGCGCACGTCCACGACCTCGTAGCCCTCGTCCATGAGCTTGCGGACGTCATCGATCTTCAGGTCGCGAAACGGGGTTTCGTCACTCATCTGATTCGTGCTCATCGGCGGTTCCTCACTCCTCGTCCTCGTCGTCGCCGGCCAGGCCGTACGCGCCGACCTTCAACACCTTCAACGACAGCAGGGCGCACTTGATTCGCGCCGGCGAGATTTCGATCCCGAGCTCGCCGAGCACATCTTCCTTGTTGATCTTTCGCGCGTCATCGAGCGACAGGCCCTTGAGCCGCTCCGTCAGCAGCGACGCCGACGCCTGCGAGATCGCGCAACCGCGGCCGTGGAAGCGGACGTCCTCGATGACGCCGTCCTTCACCTTGAAGTCCATCCCGACGACATCGCCGCAAAGAGGATTGTTCTCCTCGTGGCTGATGTCGGCGTGCTCGAGCCGCCCGAAGTTCCGCGGGTTCTTGTAGTGGTCGAGGATGTACTCCCGATAGAACTGGTCGTCCGCGCTCGCCGGCCGGCTGCTCATTTGAAGATCCTCTGCGCCTCTTTGATGGAACCGACCAGGCGGTCGACTTCGTCCTTCTGCGTGTAGACGTAGAAGGAAGCGCGCGCCGTCGCCGCCACGCCGAGCCGGGTCATTAGCGGCATGGCGCAGTGATGGCCGGCGCGGACGCACACCTGGTCGCGGTCGGCGATCGTCGCGAGGTCGTGCGGGTGGATGCCTTCGAGCGCGAACGAGATGACGCCGGCGCGCCGCGACGGGGGCGGCCCGAACATCGTCAGGCCGTCAACCTCACTCAGCGCCTCGTAGGCGTACTCGGTGATCTCGCGCTCGTGGTCGCGGACGTTCTGCATCCCGAGGCCGTTCAGGTAATCGACCGCGGCGCCAAGGCCGATGACCTCGGCGATGGCCTGCGTGCCGGCCTCGAACTTCCACGGCAGGTCGTGGTACGTCGTCCGCTCCGTGCTGACAGTCTTGATCATGTCGCCGCCGCCCATGAACGGCGGCATGCGCTCGAGGAGCTCGCGACGGCCGTACAGGACGCCGACGCCCGTCGGGCCGAGCATCTTGTGGCCGCTGAACGCGTAGAAGTCGCAGCCGAGCGCGCGCACGTCGACGCCGTGGTGCGGAGCGCCCTGGGCGCCGTCGACGAGCACCGTCGCGCCGGCGCGCTTGGCCTGGGCGACCATGTCGTCGATCGGGTTGATGGTCCCGAGCGCGTTGCTGACGTGGCTGAAGGCCACGAGCTTCGGGCCGCGCCCGAGGAGCTCGCGGAACTGGTCCATGCGCAGCTCGCCGCGCTCGTCGATGTCGACGTACTCGATGTGCGCGCCGTTCTCGTGGGCGAGGATCTGCCAGGGGACGATGTTCGAGTGGTGGTCGAAGATCGTGAGCACGATCAGGTCGCCCGGGTGCACGTTCGCCCGGCCCCACGAGTACGCGACGAGGTTGATCGCCTCGGTCGTGCCGCGGGTGTAGATGATCTCCTTCGTCGACGCCGCGTTGATGAACGCGCGGACCTTCTCGCGCGTGCCCTCGTACCGCTCCGTCGCCTCCTCGGCGATGTGGTACGCGGCGCGGTGGATGTTCGAGTTGAACTTCTCGAAGTACTCCATCATCGCGCCGGTCACCTGGCGCGGCCGCTGCGAGGTGTTCGCCGAATCGAGGTAGGCGAGGCCGTTGTCGAAGATCGGGAAGTCGCGGCGGACCGCGGCGACGTCATACATCGACGTAGACCTCGTCGCCCTCGACGGTCACGGGATACACCTTCGTGGGCATGACCGCGGGCAGGCCCGTGACGCGACCGGTCTTGATGTTGAACTTCGAGCCGTGCTGCGGGCACTCGACGTCGAAGCCCTCGAGCTCGCCGCCGCTGAGCAGGAAGTTCTCGTGCGTGCACACGTCGTCGATGGCGTAGAAGTTGCCGTCCTCGGCGCGCGCCAGGCAGATCTCCTTGCGGCCGGCGATCACGGCCTTGACCGACTCGAACGCGACCTCGTCCACCGTCGCGACGCGATACCTAGCCAAGACGCGCCTCGAGCTCGGTCTCGACCAGCGTTCGAGCCTCCTCGAAGGGGATGCGGTCGAGCACCTGGCCGAAGAAGCCCTGGATGAGCATGCGCTTGGCGGTCGACTCCGGGATGCCGCGCGAGCGCAGGTAGAACATGTGGTTCGGGTCGACGGGGCCGACCGTCGCGCCATGCGTGCAGCGGACGTCGTTGTTGTCGATCTCGAGCATCGGGATGCTCGTCGCCTTCGCCTTGTCGCTGAGGACGAGGTTCCGGTTGGCCTGGTACGCGTCCGAGCGCGCCGCGTGCTTCTCGATCTTGATGAGGCCCGCGTACACGGTGCGTGCGGTGTCCTGCAGCGCGCCCTTGAAGAGCAGGTCCGAGGTCGTGTTGCCGACCTGGTGGTCCTGAAGGGTGTGGAAGTCGAAGAACTGCTCGCCGGACGCGAAGTAGATCGCCTTGAGCTCTGCGGTTGCGCCCGGGCCCACCAGCGATGCCTCGACCCGATTCTTCGAGAACCGGCCGCCGAGGGTGACGTTGAAGAGCTTGAGGGTGCCGTCCTTCTCGACCCGTGCCCGCTGGTCGCCGAAGTGCCAGGCGCCGCGCCCCCACTTCTGGACTGAGACGTAGCCGACCTCGGCGCCCTCGCCGACGAAGATCTCGGCCGAGCCCGTGCGGTATGACTCCTCCGCGCCGGCCTCGTCGATGTACTCGTCGAGGTAGTTGAACTTCGACCCTCTGCCGGCAACGATCACCGTATGCGGCAGCGACGCTCTATCCCTGGATCTGTGCCGCCCGATGATGGGCTCGTCGATCACGACGCCGTCTGGGACGTAGAGAAAGCTTCCGCCGGTGAACAGGGCCGAGTGCAGCGCCGCGATGCGGTCGCGCTCCGGGCGCGCCAGTGAGAAGAGGCGCGGCTCGAGCAGGTCGCGATGATTCGTCGCTGCCTCCGTCGTGAGCGCTTCGAGGATCACACCGTCGTGCCCACCGCCCATGTCCGAGTCGCCGTAGGTCTCGAACTGGAGGAACGCGGACGGATCGAGGCCGGCGATGTCGGTGCGGCGCCACTCCTCATCGGTGCGGCTGGGCATCGGTAGGCGCGTGTACATCTCGAACGCGCGCTGCCTTTTCTCGCGCAGCCAGTCGGGTTCGCCCTGGAAGATCGCGGCTTCCAGGGGCGTCTGCGTCGAGACCATCAGCCGACCGACCCCTCCATCTCGAGCTGGATCAGGCGGTTGAGCTCGACCGCGTACTCGAGCGGAAGCTCCTTCGTGAACGGCTCGATGAAGCCGTTGACGATCATCGTCTCGGCCTCAGCGCGAGGGATGCCGCGGCTCATGAGATAGAAGAGCTGCTCATCGCTGACCTTGCTCACGGTCGCCTCGTGGCCCAGGGTCACGTTCTCGGCGTCGACGTCGTTGTACGGGTACGTGTCACTGCGTGACTCGTCGTCCAGCAGCAGCGCGTCGCACTTGACGAACGACTTCGAGTTGTTGGCGCCGGGGTACATCTTGATGTGGCCGCGGTAGGACGTCCGGCCGCCGGCCTTGGAGATCGACTTCGACGTGATGGTCGACGTCGTGTTCGGCGCGACGTGGATCATCTTGCCGCCGGCGTCCTGGTGCTGGCCCTTGCCCGCGAACGCGATCGAGAGCACGTCGCCCTTGGCGCCCGGCTCCATCAGGTAGACGCTCGGGTACTTCATCGTGATCTGCGACCCGAGGTTCCCGTCCACCCACTCCATCGTCGCGTCCTGGTAGGCCATCGCGCGCTTGGTCACGAGGTTGAAGACGTTGGTCGACCAGTTCTGGATCGTGGTGTAGCGGCAGCGAGCGTCCTTCTTGACGATGATCTCGACCACCGCGGAGTGCAGCGAGTCGCTGGTGTAGATGGGCGCGGTGCAGCCCTCGATGTAGTGCACGAACGAGCCCTCGTCGCAGATGATCAGCGTCCGCTCGAACTGGCCCATGTTCTCGGCGTTGATGCGGAAGTACGCCTGCAGCGGCACGTCCACGCGCACGCCTTTCGGCACGTAGATGAACGACCCGCCCGACCACACCGCGGAGTTCAGCGCCGAGAACTTGTTGTCCGCCGGCGGGATGACCGTCCCGAAGTACTCACGGAACAGGTCCGGGTGCTCGCGCAGCGCGGAATCCGTGTCGAGGAAGATCACGCCCTTCGCCGTGAGCTCCTTCTGCAGCGAGTGGTAGACGACCTCCGACTCGTACTGCGCCGACACGCCCGCGAGGAACTTCCGCTCCGCCTCGGGCACGCCCAGGCGGTCGTACGTCTTCTTGATGTCGGCCGGCAATTCCTCCCACGTCTTCGACTGCTTCTCGGACGCGCGGAGGTAATAGAAGATGTTCTCGAAGTCGATCACGGAGAGGTCCGCGCCCCACGTGGGCATCGGCTTCTTGCGGAAGATCTCGAGCGACTTCAGCCGGAACTTCGTCATCCACTCGGGCTCGCCCTTCATGAAGGAGATCTCCTTCACGATCTCGGGGTTCAGGCCGCGCTTGGCCTTGAACACGTAGTCCTCGGGGACGAAGAAGCCGTACTTCTCCTTGTAATCGGAGCCGACGTCGATGGGCTTCGGAGCGGTCGCCATCAGCCAACCTCCTGCTGCTTCAAAGCGGCCGGTTCGTCCGCATCGGTCCATTCCGCGTAGCCCGTCTTCTCGAGCCGGTCGGCGATCTCCGGGCCGCCGTTCAGCACGAAGTGCCCATCCACCAGCACGTGCACGAAGTCGGGCTTGATGTAATCGAGGATCCGCGTGTAGTGCGTGATGATCAGCACTCCGAGGTCGGGGCCACGCATGCGGTTGACCGCCTCGGCGACGAACTTGATCGAGTCGATGTCGAGGCCCGAGTCCGTCTCGTCGAGGATCGCGATCTCCGGCTTGAGCATCGCCATCTGCAGGATCTCCGCGCGCTTCTTCTCGCCGCCGGAGAACCCGTCGTTGATGTACCGCGGCAGGAACGAGTCGTCCATGTGCAGCACCTCGAGCTCGCCCTTGAGCAGCGAGCGGAATTCCTTCGGCGAGATGGCCTTCGACTTGTCCTTGCCGTCGTAGCCGCGCTTCGCGTTCAGCGCGGTGCGCAGGAAGTTGGTCATCGAGATGCCCGGCACGACCACCGGGTACTGGAACGCGAGGAAGATGCCGAGCCGCGCGCGCTCGTCGGGCTCGAGCTCGAGGACGTTCAGGCCCTTGAACAGCACCTCGCCGCCGTCGATCGAGTAGCCGGGGTGGCCCATCAGCGCGTACGACAGCGTCGACTTGCCCGATCCGTTCGGGCCCATCACCGCGTGCACCTCGCCCTTGTTGATGGAGAGGGTCACGCCCTTGAGGATCTCCTTGCCTTCGACGCTTGCGCGCAGGTCTCGAATCTCGAAATCAGCCAACTTGGTGCTTGCTCTCCTTCACTTCATAGGTGCAGTCCGCGGCGGCCTCGCGCAGCCACGTCGATCGCTCGACGGGCGCGCCCAGCAGCCGCTCGTACATGTCCCTCTCGTTCTGGCACGGCAGCGCGGTGCGGCCGGCAACGTCCTGGATCGGGCAGTTGCAGTGGCGGATCGCCAGCCCGCCTCCGGGCATCTCGACCACCTCGGCCATGTGCCCGTGCTCGCTGGCCAGCTTAGCCAGTTCCCGGACCCTGCCCTCGAAGTCGAGCCCGGCCAGCTTAGGCGCGTACCGGGCCTCGATCCGCGCCGTCCGCTTCTCGAAGAACTCACGGAGCTGCGCCTCGTCGAGGAACTCGACCAGGTCGGACGCGAGCTCTCGGTGGGAGTGGGGGAAGTGGTCCGCCGCCGCGGCGGTCAGCGAGTACACGTTCTCCGGCCGCCCGCGGCCGTGGCCCTCGGTGTGGACGGTGACCAGGCGGTCCGTCTCCAGGGCCTCCAGGTGATGCAGCGCGCCCTGTTTTGAGATATCGAGGTGCGCAGCGACGTCCGCCAGGGTAGCCTGACCGCGGCTCTTCAAAAAGGCGAGAACGATCTCGCGCCTGGAGTCCACTCGCGTCATCGTACGAGTTTTTAAACCTCGAGGTTGAAATACCATGGGTAGGCACTTCCGCCGCCTTGCCGCGAGCCTCCTCGTCGCCGGCATCGGCCTCGCGGCCGGCGCCCCGGCGGCCCTCGCCGCGCCGGCCTGGCTGCCCAGCGGCGCGCATGTCGCCGGCATCCACGACCTCGGCGGCCCGCGCAGCGACGGCAAGCTCGTCGTCGCCGGCTCCGGGAAGCTCTTCCTCATGGACGCGACGGGCACCCTCGCGCCGTTCGCGCAGGGCCCCGGAGGCTACGCCGACGACAAGGGGGCCGAGGCGTACCTCGCCGTCTCGCCTGGGCTCAACGTCGCCACCGCCGGCTGCAGCTTCGCGCCCGACGACGTCTACATCGAGCGGTTGCACGCTCCGATCGGCATCACGAAGGTCGACGCGTCGGGCAAGAGGACAAACTTCGTCAACACGCCGGTCTTCTCGACGCTCAGCGGTATCGCGTTCGACACCACGGGCGACTTCGATCACCGCCTGCTAGTCGTGGGCGCGGCCAAGAACGGCGAGCGCCTGCTGCAGGCCATCGACTGCAACCGCAACATCTTCACGATCAACGGCGCGCTGCCGGCGAGCGAGGGCGGCCTCGCCGTCGCGCCTGCTTCGTTCGGCGCCTTCGCGGGCGAGCTGATCGCGCCCGACGAGAACAGCGGAAACATCTACGCCTACGGCGCGAAGGGCACGGTCGACACCGTCATCAAGCCCGCGCTGCCGACCGGTGGCGACGTGGGCGTCGAGGATGCGGGCTTCGTTCCCGCCGGGTTCCTGCGCGGCGGCACCCTCTACTTCGCCGACCGCCTGACGCCGGGCGGCAAGCACCCGGGGTCCGACTCCGTGCTGACCCTGTCGTCGGGCGACCTCGCCGCCGCGGGCGTGCAGGAGGGCGACCTGCTGGTGGCGACGGAGGGCGGCGGGCAGCTGATCGCCGTGCGCTGCATCGCAGCGCCCTGTCAGGTCATCACGGTGGTCGGCACCGCGACGAAGGCGCACGGCGAAGGGCACCTCGCCTTCATCACGACCGCCCCGCCGCCGTCACCCAGCCCGCCGCCGACCTCCACGCCCGTCGCGGCCACCACGTCCGCGCCATCGTCGGTGCCGGTGCTGCTGATCGCCGAGATCGTCGTGGTCGTGGTCCTGATCGGGCTGCTCGCGGTCGCGGTCGTCAGGAGACGCTGATTCGTCCCCTCCCAACCTCCCCGCAGGCGGGGAGGGGGTGATGGGCTACTGCGTTGGCGCCGGCATCCCCAGGCTGCGTGCCGGGATCGCGGTCTCGACGACCTCGCCGTCGACGATCTCGATCCGATACGCACGGCGGCCCTCGATCTCCGACACCGCCTCGACGAACTCCGTTTCCTGGAAGAAGAGCCCGACCGAGTCCTCGGCCGCGTAGCCGGCGGGCAGCCCCTCCGCGACGAGCTGGCGGTAGACCGGACGACGCCGCTCCTCACCGTCGTAATGCGGACATACGCTGCCGGGAAGGAAGCCAAGGCCGTCGCGGAATCCGGAGAGGTCGAGCCCGAAGGAGTCCGTGACCGAGGACTCGAACCAGCAGTTCATGCCCGCGCTCACGCCGCACAGCACGACGCCGTCGTCCCACGCTTCGCGCAGCGCCTGGTCCATCCCGTGCACCCGCCAGATCGCAAGCATGTTGGCGGTGTTGCCGCCGCCGACGTAGATGATGTCCTGGTCGCGGATCAGCGGCCGCCATTCGGAGCGGCTCGGGGCGCCGAAGAGCTTGAGGTGGCTCGGACGCGCGCGCCCTGCGAACGCCTCATAGAAAAGGACGATGTGCGGGTCGGAGTCGCCGCCCGCCGTGCCCAGGTAGAGGATGCGCGGGTTGTCCTTCTGGGGCAGGCCGAGGATGAAGTCGTCGAGCTTCGAGTAGCGGCCGAAGCGGCTGAACCCTCCGCCGCCCATCCCGACGATCCGGCGGGGCGGTGGCGTGCTCATGAGATCCCATTCTGTCATCGCCTCGATACTTCGAGCCCATGAACGACCGCCGGCTGCTCCTCGCCGCGCGCGGGCTGCGGGCGTTCGCGTTCGGTTTCTCCGCCGTGCTGATCGGAATCCACCTCGAGCGGCGAGGCCTGGATGCGGGCCTCATCGGCCTGACGATCGGAATCGGGCTGGCCGCCGCGTCGCTGTCCGGGCTCGCCACCGCATGGCTCGCCGCGCGGGTGGGCCGCCGCGCGACGCTCTCGGTATGCGGCGTGCTCATGGTCGTCACCGGCCTCGACCTCGCCGCATCGACGAACGACGTCGCGCTCATCGCCTCTGGGCTGACGGGCATGCTGGGCGCGGCGAGCGTCGACCTCGGCCCGTTCTCGTCGATCGAGCAGTCGATGCTCGCCGAGGCGGTCAGCGAACGCGACCGCAACCTCGCGTTCGGCCGCTACTCGCTCGTGGCCGGCCTCGCCAACGCCGCGGGCGGCGCGGCCGCCGCGTTTGCGACCGCGGGCTCGTCCTCGTCCTTCTATTACGTGTACGCGGCGATCGGCGCGGCGACCGCCGTCCTCCCGGCGCTGATGAGCCGCCGCGTGGAGACCGCCGAGCCGCCGGTGGCCTTCGGCAGCTTCCGTCCGCTGGCGCTCCTCTCGGCGCTCTTCGCGCTCGACTCGCTGGGCGGCGGATTCGTCGCCAACGCCGTGATCGCGTACTGGCTGCACGCACGCTTCGGCGCCACGACCGCGTACCTCGGACCGATGTTCGCCGTCGTCGCGCTCCTGCAGGCGCTGTCGTACGAGGTCTCGGGCCGGCTCGGCACCCGCATCGGGCTCGTCAACACGATGGTGTTCACGCACCTGCCGAGCAACCTGCTCCTCCTCGCGGTTCCCTTCGCGCCCAACCTCGGCGTCGCGACCGCCGTGCTCTTCGCGCGATTCGCGCTTTCGCAGATGGACGTTCCGGCCCGGCAGGCGTACCTCTCGTCGATCGTTCCGCCGGCCGAGCGCGCCGGCGCCCTCGCGATGACGGGCGCGGTTCGCGGCGTGGCGCAGTCGTTCGGGCCGGCGCTCACCGGCGTGGCGATCGGCGCCTCGGCGTTCGGCTTTCCGTTCTGGGCCGGTGGCGGCCTGAAGATCGTCTACGACCTCGCGCTCTACGCAGGCTTTCGAACGAAGCGTGCGTCGCACGAGACCCGCTAGGCGTTTCCATCGCATGTGGACGCGCCTGGTCGCGAAGCTGATGGCCCTCGTCGGGCTCTACGCGCTCGTGCTGGCCGGGGTCGGGATGCGGTTCTCCGGGCAGAAGAACGCCGGGAACTTCAGCCTCACGATGGTCGAGCTCGGCATCGTCACCACGGTCTTCCTCGTCGTCGCGGTCGTCATGATCGCGCGGCGCGCGCGGCGCCCGGGAGAACCGCTGGAATAGAGTCGTGCCGTGTCAGACGACCTGACACGGTTGACGGAAGAGGAGCTGGAGGGCCGGCTTTCGGCGCTCCGGGCCGGCATGCGGCCGCTCGAGCAGGAGCTGGCCCGGCTGCGTGCCGACCGCGACGTCCTTCTCACCGAGCGCCGCCGGCGCGAGCGCACGGAGCATCGCGAGCAGCGGGCGAGCCTCAAGGCGGCCATGCGCGAGGGCCGGTACCCGACCATCGCCGAACTCGTAGCGGGCGCCGACGAGGACGCGCTCGACGAGTTCGTCTACAACGTGAAGACGGGCGGCGAGGTGCGCCTCGGCTTCCCCGGTGCGCGCAAGCAGACGCTGACCTTCACCGACGGCGTGCGCACCGCGCAGGTGAGCGATCTCGCCGAGGCCGGTCGCCTCTACGCGGCAGGCTGGGACCACGGCAGCCCCGGCCGGCCCGGTGTCCGCGTGCACTTTCCCGGCACGCGGCAGGAGCGCCTGGTCCCGGCCGACGACGTCATCGCACGCCATCGCACGTCGGTCGGGTAAAGTTCACCGCTCGTGTTCGAAGCCAGGCGTTTTGCCATGTCCGCGTGTGCCCTCGTCGCGGTGGTGCTGGCGACCGCGCCGCATGCGGCCCTGGCGGCCAACGCGACCAGCGGGTCGCCCGCGCCACCTGAGGTCCTGGTCCCGAACGTAGTCCTCTACTACCAGACCCACAACCTCAGCTGCGAGGAGGCCGCGGTCGCGATGGCCCTAACGCACCAGGACATCGTGCTCGACCAGGACGAGATCCTCCACGAGATGGGCGCGGACCTGACCGCGAGCTACGTCGAAGCCAACAACGGGCGCATGCGCTGGGGCGATCCGTATGTCTCGTTCGTCGGATCCGTCGACGGTCACGAGTTCGACACGACGGGCTACGGCGCCTCGTATCCGCCGCTGGTCGCGGTCGCGAAGCGGCACGGCGCGAAGATCCTGCGCGCGGGACCGATGGAGGTCGAGACCGTGTATCGCTACCTGTGGAGCGCGCACCCGGTCGTCGTGTGGGCGACGTGGGACTGGCGATGGCATCAGCGAAACGACTACCTCGCGTTCGACGGCCGGTGGGTGCCGTGGATCGGTCCGCACGACAGCCACGTCTACACCGCGGTCGGAATCAGGCCCGACGCGATCCTCGTCGATGACCCGCTTCGGGGCCGGTACTGGGTGCCGATCGATGCCTTCGCGGCGGCGTATTCGGTCTTCGACGAGGCGATAGCGTTTGCGTAACCGGGCGCCGAAGGGCGCCGTTTAGAATCCCAGCGAACCCCCCAACCTATGTCTAGAAACGCCCCAGAGAAGATCAAGACGAAGGGCGGCCACCAGCCGCGAGCCCGGATTCACGCGAACTGGTCGCCGATCGGGCAGCACCACCGCCGCGTCGTGTGGCTGCGCGCGCTCGGCGTGCTGGTCGCGGTGCTCCTTGTGATTGGGTTCGCTGTCGATGCGTACGCGCAGTCCTTCTTCGACAGCCTGCCCTCGATCCATGGGCTCGACAGCTCCGCGTTCGCGGGCGACACGATCATCACCGACCGCGGCGGCGCGCAGCTCGCCGACGTGGGCTACAAGACCGGCGACCACCGCCTCGCGGTGCGACTGAAGGAGGTCGCGCCGACCGTGATCCAGGCGACGGTCGCGATCGAGGACAAGGGCTTCTACTCGAACCCCGGGTTCGACACGCTCGCGATCCTGCGTGCCCTGTACGACAACCTGCGCACTGGGCACATCACGAGCGGCGCGAGCACGATCACGCAGCAGCTCGCAAAGCAGCAGTTCCTCACGCCCGACCAGACCTACAGCCGAAAGCTCAAGGAGCTCGCGCTCGCGTACGAGCTGAGCCAGACGTACTCGAAGGACCAGATCATGGAGCTCTACCTGAACAAGAGCTTCTACGGGTCGCAGTCATACGGCGTCGAGGCCGCGGCCGAGGGTTACTTCCACATCCACGCGTCGCAGCTCGACCTCGCGCAGTCCGCGATGCTCGCCGGCCTGCCGCAGGCGCCGACGCAGTACAACCCCGTGATCAACCCTGACTCGGCCAAGGTGCGCCAGCTCCAGGTCCTTCAGGCCATGGTGAGCAACGACTACATCACGCAGGACGATATGAACAAGGCGGCGGCCGAAAAGCTGACGTACTACTCGCCGGTCACCAACTACCGCGCTCCGTACTTCATCGACTACGTGCAGAAGGAGCTGCAGTCGCTCGGCTTCAACCCCGGCGTGCAGCAGCTGACCGTGAAGACGACGCTCGACTACGGTCTCCAGGTCCAGGGCGAGCACGTCGTCGTCGACAACCTGAACAAGAACAAGTACCGCGACCCCCACGGCCTCCTGTCCTCGGCGATGGTGGCGGAGGACCCGCGGACGGGAGAGATCCTCGTGATGGTCGGGGGCCCGAACTACAACGGCACCGCGACCGGCGCGAAGATCAACCTCGCGAACACGCCCCGAAACATGGGCTCGTCGATGAAGCCCTACACGTACGGTGCGGTGATCGCGGCCAAGGTGGCGACGGTCGACACGCCGATCTACGACGGCCCGAGCCCGCTCGTCTACAAGGACGCGTACAGCACGACCAAGATCTACAACTACGACGGCAGGTCGCACGGCGTGCTGCCGCTCAAGAAGGCGTTCGCGGGGTCGCTGAACATCTGCGCGGTGAAGGCCGAGCTCTCGATCGGCGTGCCGGCCGTGCTCACCTGGATGCGCAACCTCGGCGTGCAGCCGCGATACATACGCGCGAAGCCCGACGGCAGCTACACGTCGGAGACCAACGCACCGGCGGACGAGTACGGTCCCAGCCTTACGCTCGGCGGCTATCCCGTGACGCTGCTCGAGCACGTGAGCGGCATCGCGACCTACGCCGACATGGGCGTGTACCACTCGCCGGAGGCGATCATCTCGGTGAGCGACTCGAGGGGGAACATCCTGTACCAGACGAACGCGGACCAGCGCTCGCGGCTCGCGATCGACCCCGCGGTCGCCTACATCATGGCCCAGATCATGGCCGACGACAGCAACCGCGCCTACATCTTCGGCCCCGGCAGCGCGCTGCACTGGAACGACCACATCATGGCCGCGAAGACGGGCACGACCGACAACTTCAAGGACGCGGTGACCGTCGCGTTCAACCCGATCCTGACCGTCGGCCTGTGGGTCGGCGACATCCTCGACAACAACCACTTCATGGTCTACGGCTCGGACGGCGTCTTCGTGGCGTCGCCGGGCGTGCACACCTTTGTCGAGATCGCGCTGAAGGGCAAGCCGGGCAACCTGTGGTACTCGAGGCCGCCGGGCGTCGTGCCGGGTCCGAACAACAGCTGGTACCTGACCGGTGTGACGAACATCGACCGGCTGCCGGGCGACAGCCAGCCGAGCCCGACCCCGAAGCCGGTCAACACGTCGGTGCCGCCGGACCCCGGGGATCCGTTCCTCGCCAGCCCGGTTCCGAGCCCCGTGCCGAGCCCGACCTAACCGGGCCGGCGCTCAGCGCCGGTTGATCCGTACGTACAATCGCGCGATATGTCACCCGACGCCGGCGGAGCAAACGCGCTCTCGATAGAGACCGAGGCGCTCCCCAAGAGCCAGGTCGGGATGACCATCGAGATCCCCGCGTCGCGCGTCGACGCGACCTACGAGCGGGTGCTCAACCGGCTCGTCTCGCGCTCGAAGGTCGAAGGCTTCCGGCCGGGCCGCGCGCCGCGCCAGCTGATCGAGGCGCGGGTGGGACCCGACGCG